>Ga0208966_1000115_pt1 | contig 25607 bp, 32 predicted proteins | sample GreLakmeHU45MSRF_FD_187701 | JGI IMG/M metagenome (GOLD analysis project Ga0208966, IMG submission 187701) | Freshwater lentic microbial communities from great Laurentian Lakes, MI, USA - Great Lakes metaG HU45MSRF (SPAdes) | ecosystem: Environmental > Aquatic > Freshwater > Lake | place: Great...
GAGATTAAGTTCCCATCATGAAGTTAATGATTCGCCCAGTAAAAAGAAACATTTTGCTGAATACTAAACAAAAGTCTTACTCTGGGCCTATCATTCAGATCTTTTTAAATTTAACCGCTCTCTATATTGCAAATGAAATTACAGTAGATATATGGAGATCCCTAACTGGGCACTAGGCAGGCTTGTCAATATCTATTTATGGTAGTATAATATAATTGGGTTAAACCCCAAAATTGCTGAGCGCAATGCTCAGAAATAGGAGGATCTAAATGAAAAAAGATCTTAAACAGAATGGACTATTAGAAATGCAAGAAAAAATTCTAGCAGCACTAGCAAGTTATGGCCGCCACTTCTTAGGTGCGGCAATTGCCTTGTACATGACAGGGAACACAAACCCTAGAGACCTTTTAATGGGCGGAATCGCAGCTTGTGCCCCCGTTATCTTGAAAGCGTTAAATCCAAATGAACCAGCTTTTGGATTCACCAAGAAGTAAATCTTACTCGATTAGGATAGCTCCTATGCTAAAATTGGCATAGGAGTTTTCCTATTTAGGAGTACTAGCAAATGGCAGGACAAAAAAATTGGGAAGTAGATCAAAATACAACCCACACGTTTGAAGCAATTTATCAAGATCAAGATGGAAATCCCATAGATCTAACTGGCGCTTCTGCAAAAATGCAAGTCCGTGATTTAAAAGGCGGAACTAAATTAGCTTTTACCCTAACATCGCCATCTGGCGGAATTGTAATAGACCCCACTAACGGTAAGCTAACAATTAAGATGACACCAACACAAACAAGCAAGTTATTTTATCCAAAGTCATCATATGACATAATGGTTACAGATAGCAATTCAAATAAAATAAAACTACTTGAAGGCTTTATATCTCTTAGCAGATCGGTAACCATCTGATGGCAGAGCAAGTATTTATATCAGGAGTAAAAAATCAAGTAGTTGTTAATTCCCCAGGACCACAAGGACCTGCTGGAAGAACAATATTAAATGGCTCTGGAACACCTTCAAACAATTTGGGTATAACTGGAGATTTCTATTATGATATTGTTACAACAAAATTCTATGGACCAAAACTTAATGATTTGTCTTGGAGCAATGCCCAGCAGGTAACATTAGTTCAGACTCCAGGAGAATTTGCTTTTTCTAGCTCTTGGTCTTTACAAAATCTTGTCTTATCAGCAGGAGTGTATTCTGTAGAAATAACACACAATCTTGGATTTAGCCCAAACGTAACAGTAAAAGCTAGTTCAGGAGATATCTTAGAAACTGAAGTTGATTACAACAGTTTAAACAAAATAACGCTGAGAATGGCTCAACCATTTTCAGGGACAGCATATCTGTCATAAAGGAGAAACAAAATGGCAAGACAATTTGTAGTAAATCTTGATCTAAATAAAAATGAACTTTTAAATGCTAGAGTTCAAAATTTAGCAAGCGCACCATCGTCACCAGTATCAGGACAGATTTATTTTAATACATCAAATAATATTTTATACTTTTTTGATGGAACAAACTGGATCTCAACTTCTGGTTCATTAGAAGTAATTCAAGACGCAATTGGTCAATATGTAGTTGGCGGCCAATCATTAACTGCCACATACGACGATTCATCTGGAACTACAACAATAGACCTAGACAATACCGCCGTTACAGCTGGTACATATGGTTCAATTACCAAGGTACCAACATTTACTGTTGATCAGCAAGGAAGAATAACAGCAGCAAGCGATACCAATTTAGTTATACCACTAAGCACTCAAACAACAGGAGATTATGTAGCAACTATTGTTGGAACAGCAAACGAAGTTACTGTTTCCCCAAATAGTGGACATACATCTGCAGTAACAATTGGATTGCCAGACAACGTAGAGATTACTGGAAATCTGCAAGTTGGCGGAAACTTAAACGTTATTGGAACCGTTAATTCTGTAAACACAACACAGATTAACATTGAAGATAATAAAGTAAAGCTTAACAGCAATGCAACAGGAGCACCAACCGCAGACGCTGGAATCGTTGTAGAAAGAGGAAGTTCCCCAGACGCAGAAATTCTTTGGGACGAAACCGCAGATCAATGGAAACTTGGTAGCACTGGAGCGCCTTATCATGCAATTGCAAGAAAATACTCAGAAACAATTGGAGATGGATCCTCAACTGTTTTTCAAGTATCTCATTTCTTAAATACAAGAGACATAGCAGTTACTGTTTATGACATATCAAGTAAAGAAGAAGTTATTGTAGATACAACACACTCAACTTTAGATATAGTTTCAATAGGATTTGCTGTAGCACCTACGGCTAGCCAATATAGAGTTGTCGTAGTAGGCTAAAATGTCTAAAAAGGTTAAATCTTTATTAAACATAGTTTCTCTTGCTTCCGACCCACAGGGAAGCATGGGAGACTTGTTTTTTAATTTAACTGACAGAGCCTTAAAGATACATGATGGAAATGGGTGGGTTTCTTTAACTAGAGATTTATCTTTTTTACCACATACACATGACTATGATGGCAACACCCACACGGTAGACATAAACGAATTAGATTTTACAAATATAAATGAAAATTCAATAATTGAAGAACAAAACCCTGTTATAATTGGGTATGACGGCGGAGTCCCAGACTCGCAGCTAAACATAATAAATAATGCAGTAACAATGGATGGTGGCACAATTGGCAACTAGTTTCCCAACAAGCTTAGACACTTTAACAAACCCGACAAGCACAAGCAGTTTAGCAAGTCCTTCACACGCAGATCAACATATAAATGCCAATGATGCTATCGAAGCACTTGAAGCAAAAGTTGGTATAAATGGATCAACAGACGTAAACTCAATTCAGTACAAAGTCGCAGCGGTACAGACAACACTTTCAAGCTTGTCTAATACCACTAACGAAACAGTTACTCTTTTGGGTCTTGAAGGAAACAACGATTTAACTGTAAGTGATATAGAAAACAAAACAACATTAGATACATTTTCAAAAACAGCTTTCAGGACAGTAAACTATCAGTTACAGCTTTCCAGAGGAAGTCTTTATGAAACATCAGACATTGTAGTTCTTAATGATGGAACCGACATAAACATCTCGCAGTCAAACATTATTTCTAACACAAGTAGTTCTCTTGCAAATGTTACATTTGAAGAAAATTCAGGTATAATAGGGCTATGCGTAACTCCAACGAGTACAGCAGTTACTGCAAGATATATTAGAACAGCAATAAAAATATAAGCAGTAAAAGGGGATAAAAAATGGCAACAGTAGTAAAAAACTTTAGAATCAAATCAGGTCTTGTAGTTGAAGGCGCAACAGGTACAATCAATGGCCAAAATATACTTACACAAACAGGCGGAGATGCCTACATCCTTAACCTTGTTGGAGGAGCCACTCTTGTAACATCTGTTGAATCAACACAGATGGAAGTTATTGCTGGAGAACTTAATATTAAATCTGGCGTATTTGACGCTTCAGGTTCCGCAGCAGCAGCACAATCTGCAGCAGCCTCAGATGCAACTACTAAGGCTAACGCAGCTCAAGCAGCAGCAATTTCTGCAGCAGCATCAGATGCAACTACTAAGGCCAACGCAGCACAATCTGCAGCAGCCTCAGATGCAACTACTAAGGCTAACGCAGCACAGTCTGCAGCAACCACTGCAGCAGCATCAGATGCAACAACTAAAGCTAACGCCGCTCAAGCAGCAGCAGAAGCAACAGCAGCATCCGCTCTTTCATCTGCAATATCCACAGAGGTTTCAAATCGTAATACAGCAATTTCAGGAGCAGTAAGTACATTAGTAGACGGCGCACCAGACCTTCTTAATACATTAAATGAACTTGCAGCAGCAATTAATGATGACGCTAATTACACAACAACTATTACAACAGCTTTAGGAACAAAAGCTCCTCTAGCATCACCAGCGTTGACTGGAACACCTACTGCGCCAACCGCAGCAGCAGATACAAATACTACTCAAATAGCTACAACAGCTTTTGCTAAAGCAGAAGCAGATGCAGCTCAAGCAGCAGCAGAAGCAACTGCAGCATCAGACGCTACTACTAAGGCTAACGCAGCACAGTCTGCAGCAACCACTGCAGCAGCCTCAGACGCTACTACTAAGGCTAACGCAGCTCAAGCAGCAGCAGAAGCAACTGCAGCAGCAGCTAATACAGCACAACAAAACGGAACTACAGCATTTACATCAATTAATTACAACTCTGTTGCCAAGCAAGTTGCAGCAACAACTGGAAATATTGTAACCGCTGCAGCAACAACTGCTATCTCATGGGCAGCAGCAGATTACAGAAGCGCTAAGCTTGTAGTTAAAGCAAAAAATGGTAGCCACACCCAGGTATCAGACCTAGTAGTTACACTTGATACTTCTAACAACGTAGCAGTTTCTGAATATGGAATTACATATTCAAACGGAACAGAGTTAGCTGCAGTAACTGCAGATTATTCTGGCTCAGATGTAAGAATTCGTGTAACCCCAGCAAACAATAACACTGAAGTTGTTGTAGTTGGAACATTAATTAAATAATTAAATAAAGGGCCAGGGGAGAGCCTGAAATCTCCCCAAAAAAACAATTAGGGGATATGTGAACTTAAATGGCAACAACAGATAAAAACTTTAGAATAAAGAACGGACTCAATGTCGCAGGATCTGCCACATTCCAGTCTTCAGTCATACTAGGAACAACCCCTTTAAGATTCGATACAGCATCAAATAAATTACAAATTCAATTAGATAATGCTTGGGTTAACGTTGCACTTGCAACAGATATCCCAGACTTATCTGAAGAAATTTCATTTATGGACCTTGGTCTGGCAATCGATTATAATGGAGAACCTATATACACAGTTCAGGCCAACGGAGTAGACAATTCAGGCACAACTGGTGTAGCTAGTGGTGGAGATCCCTCTACCTCTTCATTTCAACTTGTTTTTGATTCAGGTTCAATAGCATAACAAAAAAAAATGATATAATATATCATAACTAAAGCAGTAAAAGGGGAATAAAATGTCAACAGTAAGAATTCAAATTCGCAGAGGTACCGCAGCACAATGGACTTCAGCAAATCCAACTCTAGCCGCAGGAGAAATGGGTGTAGAGTCAGATACTAGAAAAACTAAAATTGGAACAGGTTCTACTGCTTGGACATCCCTAGCTTATGCAAACGTTGTTCCTTCAGATTTAACAAATACACTTGGAGACTATCTTGAGGTAGCCGATAGAGGCGTTGCCAACGGAGTTGCATCACTAGATGCACAAGGACAGGTGCCAATTAATCAATTAGGAAATGTAATTGACGCAGCCCCTGGAGTACTAGATACTCTTAACGAGTTAGCAGCAGCCATCAATGATGACGCAAGTTTTGTAACTACAATTAACACTAGCATTGCAACTAAATTAGCACTTGCTGGCGGAACAATGACTGGCGCTATTGCAATGGGTAATAGCAAAATCACAGGTCTTGCAACACCAACAGCAGATTATGATGCATCAACCAAGAAATATGTAGACGATATTCAAACACAAACAGTAGCAGGAATTGCAACACACGCTGCCGTTAGTACAAACGTTCACGGAGTAGCAGACATGGCAGCATTGTCAACAATGAACTATGTAAATACTGAAATTACTGCTCACAACAACGACACTACATCTGTACACGGAATTGCAGATACATCAGTATTAGCAAATCAAACTTATGTTACTGGTGCAGTCGCAGCAGAAGCAACCGCTAGAGGCGCAGCAATTACAGCAGAAACATCTGCTAGAACAGCAGCAATTACAGCTGCCGCTACTACAGCAGCAACAAATTTAGATACCCACACCGCAGATACAACAAGCGTACACGGTATTTCAGACACTTCATTACTTGCACTTAAGTCAGAAGTTGCTGCAGTAACAGCCGCATCTCTTGGACTAGGAAATGTTAGCAACACATCAGATGCTAATAAGCCAGTATCAACAGCACAGGCAACAGCAATATCTGCAGCACAAGCAGCAGCAATTGCAGATGCAACAGCACAAGTTGCTGCAGTAATTGCATCAGCACCAGGAGCACTAGATACTCTTGACGAACTAGCAGCAGCACTTGGAGACGATGCAAACTACGCAACATCAATTACAACAGCATTAGCTGGTAAAGTAGATTCATACACACCAATTGTACAAAAAACAGCATCATACACACTTACAACTCTTACTGAAAGAGATGATTTAATTGAAGTAAACTCAGCATCAGCTTGTGTAATTTCAATTCCAGAGGATGCAACAGTAAACTATCCAATAGGAACTTCTTTGGATATTCTTCAGACAGGTGCTGGAGAAGTATCAATTGCAGGAGTTAGCGGAACTGTTACTGTTAACGCAACACCAGGATTAAAATTACGTACTCAGTGGTCATCTGCTACTATCTTTAAGAGAGCAGCAAATACTTGGGTCGCTTACGGAGATCTTAAAGCTTAATTTAAAATAATTAAAATATAAAGGGGATAAAAAAATGGCAAGAGGTAAAAAAGCAGGTAAGATATCACAGTCAGCAAACGATTTTCTAGAGCCTAAAGCTCCAGTAATTAGTTCTGTAACAAATGTTGGAACAGATCGTCCGTTTGGAAATGGAGCAGTTGTTGTTTCATTTGATCTTCCAGCAGACTCACCTGCAGCAACATCCTATACAGCATCAGGATACTGCAGCGTACACTCCACAACACACACAGCCACTGGAGCAAGCTCCCCTTTAACTATCACTGGATTTGGCTCAAACATAACTTCACCAATTACAGTAGTTGCAACTAACAGCGTAGGGTCATCCCCAGCGTCAGCATCAGTAACTTCACCAACAATTACAACAGTGCCTGATACAATTCCAACTCCGTCAGCATCAAACAACGGAGCACAAAACAATACTGCTTCCTGGTCAACACCATCAGACGGTGGATCAGCAATTATTGATTATTATGTAGAAGATAATGGTGGAGGCGGAGACGAAAATAAGACCGTAGCAGTTGGAACAAACAGCGTATCTTTTGCAAACCAAAACAATGACTTTGTTTGGAACTTTAGAGTACGGGCTAGAAATGCTAATGGAAATGGAGCATTTTCTAATTATTCAGGAACTGTTACAACAACAGCATTTAGCTTTGCACCGTTTGGTTTCACCCCGTTCGGCTTCACACCTTTCGGCTTCACACCTTTCGGCTTCACACCTTTTGGCTTTACACCAGGAAAATCAATTGGAGCAGATACATTAATTCATTCAAAGGTTCCTGAAGGTCTTGTGTTAGCTCACAACGTTTCTGCAGGAGATATTTTGTACTCAGCAGCAATTGATGATTTGCCAATGGACGGCGTAGGACTAGAAGAAATTATTGAATCTTGGTCATCTGCTGCACCACAAATTAATACTGATATAGAAACAACAGTTGTATCTATTTCAGCAAATATTGCAATGACCACCTATGTAATTAACGGAAATAAATATACAAATACTCACTGGGTATTAACTAAAAGAGACGGAGTAGCAAGATTTATCTCAGCAAATGAAATTGTAGAAACCGATTTAATTTACTCTCCAACATTTAGTGACTGGCAGCCAATTATTGAGCTAAGAGTTTCAGAAGGACCAGAGTTAGTTATTACTATTAACACAGAACCTTATGACGTATTCTTTACAGACAACTCCTTAGTCCACGACTCAGTTAGACTAGACATAACATCACCTAACGTTATTACTGAGCCAAACCAAAGCGTTTCTGAATCCCTAGAGGTACTTTACCAGCAATGGAAAGACTCTACAGCAGGAGACACCGACCCTACACCAGAGGCCTAGTAAATAAAAATGCTTAATTTAATTAAGCATATTTATAATATGGGATTTGTTGGTGCAAAATCAACAAAAGGTTTTATCTTTCCAGTATTTAGAAAATATCCTAAATATATAAAAGGATCCTGGATTCAATGGACGCTAATGCAAGACATCCATGGAAACAGGGGTATTGAATGCCTTTATCTTAATAATAAAAATCCATCTGGGACATTAATATTTTCTAATTTTATAAATAATGACTATCCTACTTCATGGATAGATATTTTAAATATACAAGACGATAAAGAAAGAAATTGTAAGGATGCTGTAGTAAACAGAGTTTACTGTCAGCCTTTCTATAGAAGAAAAAAGATAAATATTTCATTAGCCATATTAGGATACACTGTTTGGTGGGCAAAGTATAATGTTAGAGTTAGACAAGGTCTTTCTGCAAGTAAAGCTGCTTCTAATATGCAAAAACAATCAGCTAAATTAATTTTGGCATTAAAATTTAAAAGATCTAAAAATAAAAAAAATGAGAATGTAGTTTTGGGAGAATCAAAAGAAATTATTCTAGAGCAAGATCTAGAGCATTTTAAAGATCCTATTTTGCCAGCAACTTGGCATTCTCTTAGACCTTACGAAAAAACACCAAATGAAATTTTAGAGAAATAAAAATTATGATAACAAAACTAGAAAACATTAGGAACGAATTCTTATATAAACAATATAAGGATATGGTTGACTCAATGTATGAAGAGATAGGCTCTGCAAAATGGGGAGTTAGAACAAAAATCAAAACAAAAAAAATTTCTTTGATTGATTATAGAACTTTTAACTTTTTTGGAATGTATCATAAAGAAATATATAAGCTATACCTAGAGATATCTAAAGTTGTCAAAGAACAGTGCCAAATAAATAGCATAAATTTTGAAAAGAATTATTATTATTTATTAGGAAATATATTAGATCAATCCGTTAGTGAGTTTTTGGTCACAACCCCAGATAGAACAAGATTAAATTTTTCTGGCGTGTATGTAATTAAAAGTAATGGAAATAAAATGATAATTAATGACAAAGAAACAGATACACCAGAGGGCACCTTGATTGTATTTAATAAAGGAGATATAATAGACTTTTGTGATACAATAAATAAAGACAGTATGTTTTTGTATTTTTCTGTAGCCACGCTACAAAATTTACACAGACAGTACTATCAGAAATGGATACCGTTAGCTTAATGAAAATTGAATTTCTTCCAAAATATAGAGGTCTTGAAAAGATATTTCCACAACCTCAATCAGTATCCTCATTGCTCCCAGAATGGTGGAAAAAACAAAAAAGCTATTTAAATGACGACACATCCGTTCACAGCGGTAACATGCTTTTAACAGTAAAAAAATGTCAAGCAGTTTTTGACTCTATGACTTTTGGATATTATTTGCTTTGTCCTATGGATCTAAGTATAGATGCTACTGGAGACACATTAAAAATTGATATTCCAAACGATACAAGAGAGTTCCAAAAATTTTTATTGGCCCATCATTTATCTGAACAAATTCAGGAGTATCCTATACCTAATAATTTTCACAAACAGGTTATAAGAATACATCCAATGTGGGTTGCCAGAACAGAGACGGGGTATAGTTGCTTGTTTGTAAACCCAATGCACGGCTCAAAGAGCCCCTTACAAGCCATACCAGGGCTAATAGACACCGATAAGTATGTTTCTGATGGATACCTATCCTTTTTTGTAGAAAAGGGATTTAAGGGAGTAATTGAACAAGGCACTCCAATTGTTCAAGTTATTCCTTTTAAGAGAGACGACTGGGAAAGCTCTCTTAATAAAGAAAAAGATTCCGATACTCAAATCAGAGCCCAGCAACTTTCGGTTAGATCGGTTTTTAGAAACGGTTATAGGAAAAAAATGTGGTCAAAAAAAATATTTCGATAAACAAAAGTTTTCCTATATTAAGGGCACCCTTTGAGTCAAATTCCTGGCTAGAAATGTCTTCAATGAGCTTTAAAGATATTTTAAAAGAGTGTAACGTTTTTTACGATTGGGCAACCTGGGAACAAGTTTTAAAAAAATATAAAGACAATGTTTTAAAACCAATAAACCTATATGTAGATAATTTTGGGATTAAGCCAGAGGTAGAAGTAGTTTCTAAAAATGAAATTAATTTAATATACAAGAACTACTCAGACATTTTATGGCAAGGACACCCCACAAGTAATAAACAAATATCAAGTATATTTTATGCATCCGAAAAAGCTATGGTCAGGCAGTTTTATCCATCGTTTTTGTCTGTTGAAAGCTTTAAGGAATTGTTAGACCAAAATGATTTTAAGCAGGCCTCTGATAGAATTTTTAAGATATATGTTCCTTGGATTATTGATTGTTCTGCAGAATACAGCATAAAAAACATTCAAAAAGACCCAGTAATCTGTATTATAGAGAGCACTGGAGTCTTTGAAAAAACCGACAATAATGATATAATAAAGGAACCAACTTTTATAGATTTTTGTTTTTTATCTAATGGAAAGCAAATAAACCTAATAGAGAGAAATACTCCACTATTTTATATTTCTATAAAAGCTACAGAAAAGGTTATTCAAAAAATTATTAATGAGCAATAACAATTTAATAATCAAATTTACCCCAGCAGAGGTTAATCTTAGTTTTGAGCCAAAAGACTATGCGCCACCATCTCCTGCAATAAATAAATTGCCAGAGTGGTATAGAAAGCTTTCTAGGTTTCAAACATCTAATGATTTGTCAAAGTTGTTCCCAGTAAATGATAGAGGCACTGATGGTAGTGCTGGTTCTACTAAATTGTGTATGCCATTTCTTGATTCCCTATCGGCAGGTTACATGTTCTGCTTAGAAGATGATATCGAAGTAACTTTAGATAAAAGCGGTTTTCCTTCTATTAAAAATACAAATAATTTTATGTTGGTAGATAAAAGAAATATGGTCGAGGTTGCAGTTCCACACGAACACCACCCTATGCATTATGGATGGAAAATACCTTGGCATTGCGAAACTCCCCCAGGATATTCTATTTTAATTACACACCCACACAATAGGCACGACCTACCCTTTACCACTCTTTCTGGAATTATAGACTCTGACGATTGGAACGCACCAGTATTTACAGCATTTTTTTTAAAAAGAAACTTTATGGGAACTATTAAAAAAGGAACTCCCATATTCCAAGTTTTTCCATTTAAAAGAGAAAACTGGGAAATGTCATTAGATTACTCTAAAGAAGATATTGTGCAAAAAAAGATTAAAGAAGAAAAAAGAAGAATATCAATATATTCATACTATAAAGACTTTGTATGGAAAAGAAAAAACTACACAAGGAAAGAGGAATAAATGGAGTATATATTGTCTGGAAAAAATAAGCCTAGTGGAAAACCCCACAAGTTTTTTGAAAGAATTTTGGACAACGACTTAAAAGAGTTGTCTTTGTTTTTACAAGATCAATATTCTAAAATTGAAAATTTAAGCATAAAAGGAATTACCGAGGTGGGCAAATCGGATTACTGGAAAGAATCTGGTAGCGTATCTACAATAAAATGGAGAGACTATAATGTTTTTCAATTCTATCACCCAGGGATATATAATTTGTATAAACATCTGTCCAGCGTAATTAAAGAAGCTTGCTCTTATTATGAAATTGATTTTGATAAACAAAAATATATGGTTCAGGGATGGTTTAATATAAATTATTCAGAAGTTGGAAAGCTCGATTGGCACGATCACGGAGGTCCTTATGCTCCATATTTCCACGGATTCTATTGTGTAAAAGCAGAACCGTCAATTACTTATTATAAAGTTTTTGAAAAAGAAACTGAAAATCATAATATAGATAACAGGATGATTGTTTCAGAAATGGGTCACCCGCATGCTATGGGTAATTGGGACTGGGAAGGTCCTAGAATTACAATTGCCTACGACATAATGCCATTGAATTCTATTATTGAAGCAAAAGCAAGCCCTCAACACTGGATACCACTATTATGAAAGAAAAAAAAGATCAGAGGTTTTTTGAAAGAACTTTAGATAATAATTTAGAAAATCTTTATAGTTTTTTGTTAGAAAAAAATAAAGAATTATCTGAACAGGCTAGTAAAGAGCTAGGAGAGGGCTTAAATAAAGCTTTAGCTCAAGATCCAGGAATTCTTGATGCTATTGCTACAAAAAATAGTGACAGGTATAATATTTGGGAATTTGACAACCCAGAAATAAAAAAGTTAAAAGAAGCTATTGCTGACATGACAAGAGAAGCTTGCGAGTACTATGGCTATAACGACAATTCGTCAAAATTTATTACCCATGGTTGGTTTAATTTAGATAAAAAAATAATTAACAACGGCCATTCGGTAGACCCAAGAAAAGACAGTTCGTTTTTCCACGACCATATGGACGGTTCAGGATTTCCACAGCTACACGGATTCTATTGTGTAAAAGCAGAGCCTTCGATTACTTATTATAAAATCAACAATAAAGATATTTTTGAAAATATTAATAAAAACAATAGAGCTATTTTATCAGAAACTGGCAACCCACATGGCAGAGACGACTGGTACGGGGATGAGCCAAGAATGACAATTGCCTATGATATTATATTAGTTCCAAAGGGACCAATGAATGAAGATAGTATTTTTACGGATCTGTTTGAATGAAAGACATAGGCGTAGTTTTGTATTCTTTTCAAAATAAAGATTTGATAAGTATAGTTGAAGAAAATATAAAAAACGCTAGTGGTCTAAACAATTTATTTTTTTATATAATTGATCAAAACAATATTGATAGAAAAAAAAACTTTAAATCTAGATATCCAAATGTAAAAATTTATTATAAATATGTGAAATGGGATAGCATTAAAAGCCCAATTTTGCATAAACAAGAAGGGTATAGGCTTTTTAAAAAAGAATACTTTTTGTTAATCGGAGATGGAGTAAGTCTAAATAAAAATTGGGATGAGGATCTTATTCAAAAAATAGAATTTCTTAGCCTAGAAGGAGAATGTGTCTTGTCTGGAAACCATGAGATAGTCCCATATTTAGAAAACCCATTCATTATTTCATATAAAAAAGAACCTATTTTTCAAGATACTTTAACAAAATATATAGACAAAGATTTTATTTTTACAAAGTCTAAATCTTTTTTATATAACAAATTGCCAGGTTATTTAAAGTACCATGGAGAAAAAGAGCACCTATCAATATATTTTAATTTTATAAAAATTTTTGCCATGCCTACAAAATTTTTTAAGAATGAAACAGTTGAGCTAGATAAGATTGAGTATTTACCTTTTTCTATATATCACGGCTATAATGAGTTTTTGGGTAAATGGGGATCAAGCATTAAGAGTTTGTTTGGACTTGAAGTATGCAGCCTTCCGTTTTCTGGAAATGATGTTTCGTATGACCCCTCTGGCTCTTTAACAGATAAAGTCGGCGGAGAAAGATATCTAGACTTTAAGGGAGTAATTAATTAATGAAAGGAAAACTTATAGTTGGGGGATTTAATATAGGAAATTTTAAAGATACCCCTCAAAGAACAATAGAAGCCATATATTCCTCAGACGTTATTGTTGCGGAGCACGCAGAATTTTTTGATTACTTTTTAGATATTAAAAACAAGAAAACAAACGCAGAGATTATTAATTATCTACCAGAGTTAAATAATAAAAAAGATATAATTAAAAAAATAGTTAATTATATTTTTGAAGGTAAAAACGTTTTGCTTATAGTGCAAGAAGGAATGCCATTAATTAATGATCCAGGATTCGAAATAGTAAAAGATGTAGTCGAGTCAGGCCTAAATATAACAGTTATTCCTGGACCAACAGCCCCCATTTCAGCCCTATGCGTATCTGGCTTCTCATCAGACAAATTTATATTTAATTCAGATATCCCAGAAGATCCCATAGAAGCATTAAAAATATTTAATGAACTAAAAAATGAGAGCAGATCGGTCATATTTTTTGATAAAACAATAAGCATTAAAAGAAATTTATTGCTGTTATCGGAGTCAGTGGGAGGACAAAGGCGAGTCTGTATCTGTATAAATTTAACAAAAGAAGATGAAAGAGTGATTACTACACAAATTAATTATATGATAGAATGGGTTAACTCTTCGGGTTTTGAAGAAGTAAAATTAAGAGATTCAAAAATTACGTTAGTTGTAGAAGGGGTAATAAATTGAGCAGCATGATAAAGATTGTAGAAGACTTTGTATCAGAACAAGATGCACTTTCTCTTATGGAAGAAATGAAATCGCCGTCAAAAATAAACCCTTATCCAGAATACTATAAAGACAGAAATGGTGGCACTGCTTTTCCATACAACAATAGAGTTATGGATATCCTTAAAAAATATTCAGTGAGAGCAAATCACATTCAGCAAGAGTTTTTTAATTTAAAAGACAAGGTGGTTGTTACCAAAGCTTTTGGCTCGTGGTGGCAGCCAGGACAAAGCGGAAGTCCTCACATAGATGCAATTGAAAAAGAGCCTTTTATAGAATATAGCACCGTCATTTATTTAAATGATGACTACGAAGGCGGAGAGATCTATTTTCCAAAACAAAATTTTGAACATAGACCCAAGTCTTTATCAGCTATTTTTTTCCCAGGAAACAAATACGAATACTTACATGGAGTAAAAGAAATAACTAAGGGAAACAGATTTACTGCACTTTATATGCAATCTACAAAAGTAGATTTCGCTGACCCAGACTTTGAGGTATTGTAATGAATAGAGAAATTCTCTCACTTGGAATGGCTTACTATAAAAATATAATACCAGATCCAGCATCTTTAATTAAAAAAATTGAAGACTTAGAAATAAAAAGAAGCGAGACTAATGGGTATGAGTCCTTGTATGTTAGAGGGTGGCAGCCATGGGACTACGACCATGGTGGAAAAGAAAAAACTGTTTTTTGCTGGCAAAAGTTTATACCAAAATCTGAAGATATTCCAAAAGATGATTTATTTTATAACGAGCAAAAAGAAATATCAGATGTATTATTTGGAGCACTAGAAAAAGGATTACAAGATTATTTTTCTATTTATCCATACTCTCAAAAAAATATTAAATCAAGAGAAAAAACAATGCACCTTTTAAAATATAAAGAATCTGGGTTTTTACCAGCACACTCAGACCACGGAATTAGCAGCAGAGTTTTATCGGCATTACTTTATTTAAACGACGATTACGAAGGAGGAAATATTAAATTTGAACACGCAGGGGTAACTTTAAAGCCAGAAGCAGGAAGCTTATTGTTTTTCCCTTCCAATTATATATACGTACACGAGGTTTCTGCAGTAACTTCTGGAATTAGATATGCTCTTCCAAACTGGTACCATAATAGATCTAAGGCTTATTATTCGGATGGCACAGAATGACAGTTTTAGTAGTAGGAGCAGTCAGAGGAATAGGAAACGAAGTTGCCAAAAGATTAGTGTCTTTGGGTCATGATGTTATTGGAGTTGGAAGACACATTAGGAATTCCGACAATACCGATACATTTGAGTATATTCAAACAGACATTGTTGATAAAGAAAAGCTAGAAGATTTATTTAACACTATAAAATCAAGGAATGTTGTTATTTCTGGAATTGTAAATTGTGCTGGAGCATACTGGCCATCGCCTGCTTATGGAGAAATTTTCCCACAAGTAGAGCAAATGATGAATGTTAACATTTTAGGTCCTTACAATGTTATATCTAAATTCCTTGCGCTTGTAGACCCAAACAAGCATACTCCTGTAATTAATATATCTAGTTTGGCAGCACATAGTTTAAACTCAGAGTCTATGTATTCAGCATCTAAAGCAGCATTAGAAACCTATACAAGGTCTTTGGCTAAACAAGTTTGCGGTACTGGAATTAGGCCAAACTGCATAGCCCCAGGACCAATAAGAACTAGATTTACAAAGTTTATGCCAGAAATTTATTTTCAAAATTTATTACTGGGTCAAGTTATTCCGAAGGAATATACGGTAACCGATATAGCAAATCTAGTAGAGTTACTTTTTGATGAAAAATCATCTAGCTTGTCTGGTCAGGTTTTTCACGTAGGAGGATATTAAAAGTCCTTGATGGTACAATTTAATCATGTCGTATAATCTTAGAGTTTTATCAGACAACCCGCTGGCTTTTTGGCCAAGCGGAACAGATGATATTTCTGGATTCGACAACCAGGTATCAATAGTTGGATCGGTAGATAATACAAATTTACCACTAGTTATTGGTGCAGAAAACTCTTCAAAACTTTCTGGTACCGCCGCCATTACCTACATAGATATAGATGGAATTGCGACTAAAAATTTTTCCGATGATCAATTTTCTATAGAATGCTGGGTTAGGGTAAATACTACCTCTTCTTTAGAGATACCAATTGTGGGAGACTCTTCTAATGATATAGGACTATTTTATAAAAAAGGTAATATAGTATTTTCAATAGGTACAGAGTATATAGAGTACACCGTTCCTTTCTTAAAAAAATCTATATATATAGTTGCAGTATACAATAAGAATAAAATTATACTGTATATAGATGGAAAGATAGAAGCAGAGAAAGATCTGTCTGGGTTTTCTTTTTCAAATCAATCTATTACAATGAAGTCAGGACCAGTTAATAATAGTTTAGACTATATGCTCTTAAATTGTGTATCTTTTTATAGAAACTCTTTGACTAAAGATCAGGTTTTATCTCATTATTTAGAAAATAAATCTTTAAGCCCTACTCAAATAGTTTACCCAGATCAAGGTAATTTTTTTGAACTTACAGATAAATCAATTTCAGCAAAGTATTCCTATTCCTATCCAGCCAATAAATCATGGCAGTATTTTATTAACGATAATAATTTATATTATAACTCTCAAAAAGAATTTATCGGTGTTGTAAAGGGAAACGGAGATTCACAATCTATTGTTATTGAGGATTTTATTACAATTCCAAGCGGACCAGAGATGAACTCTTCAAGAATTGAATGGGACGGGGATAACGGAGTTTCTGTTTCAGTAAGTGTCGATGGTCAAAACTATCAATCTTGCGTTAATGGACAACCGATACCTCAGTATTCATTAGGCTCTTTTAGTCAAACAAGAAATTTATATATTAGGGTTTATTTTACAACATCAGACGATAGCGTGTACCTGCCATCCTTAAAATTTTTATCCATAAGCTTTTACAATAATCAAAAAATTTATTCAAAAAATTCCTCTAATTATATAGCCAGCCAGCAAGACATACCTGTAAGCAATAACAAATATGAAATACTTTCTACAGATAACAGAAACGGCATCAGCTTAAAAAATCTTTCATCGTTTTATATAAATACGACAACCCCAACAAAATCGATAGAGTTTTTTTATACCCCGTATTCTATTCAAAATGGAGGCCTAGTAACATCCTCTAGCGTGGACGGGTACAGTGCAAGCAGCCTTACTTGGTCAAGCAATACAATATCTAAAAGCAATATATCTAAGATATACGTTAATGGGGTAGACAAGACAAGTCAGACTAATATAAATAATTTGTTTTTAAAAGATTCTCTCTACCACGTCGTTATTGTTTTTGAAAATAGCATATATGGAGAAATTTCTATTAATAAATCTAGCGTTTTGGGAGGGCAAAGCCTATATCAGAATGTTGCTATTTATGAATCAGCCCTGAGTGCCGAAAAGGTTCAGGATCATTTTAATAAATATATATCTTCCCAGGGTACAATTATTGAAGATCAGCTAGCAAAAATGTCAGAACTGTCGGTTGATTATTTTAATTCTGACTGGATAGTGGTACAAAATATTTAAATATCTTTAGGATATGGCAAAAATCTGGACTTTATTTTGAAATAATGGTAAACTTAGGGAACAATGGATATAAAAAACTTTAAGCAAACGTCTGTAGAAGAAACAACTCTAGGTATATATGTCTGGGAAATGCCTGACGGAAGATGGGTTGGAGACGATGATGGCAACTATCTTTCAATTACCTCATTAAAAGGAAATAGATCAAGAATTGATGCTCTTGCAAGAGAAGCCAGATCTTATGGAATTTATGAAGGAAGCCCTTTATTTTTATCAAATAGAAGGAAGATAGATGACGAAGAGTTTGATCATCAAAAACAAAGATTACAGTGGGGCCTAGTTCCAGACTCTCTAGACGTTGGAAACCATAAAGATGAAATGAAAGCGCTAAGACAAGGAAAAAATAAATGATAGAGTTTTTAACTGAAGACAATAGTTTTGTTCAAAACATAGACATTTCAGATTCATCAGATTTTTCTAGATTTCACAGCAAAGAGCCAGTTCTAGACAGCGATCCTTTTAATATAACAGAAGTAGAATTAAAAAAGGTTCAAGGTCTTGGAAATAATTTTCGTAGAAAAATGTCTAGAGAGTTATCAAAAAGATTTGTCGGACAAGACGGAACAGCCACACAGCAAAACCTTATGCAGCAAGCCGTTACTGGTTACGCAATGTTTGACCTGGTTGAGCCAACATATAACATGGAATATCTTTCTAAAATTTATGAAATTTCACCATACAACTATGCAGCAATTAACGCAAAGGTTGCCAACATTGTTGGACTTGGGTATACTTTTGTTGAAACAAAAAAAGCAAATGATGCTCTAGATAATATTGAAGATCAAAAGCAATTAGATCGAGCTCGAAAGAAGTTAAATAAGCTTAGACAAGATTTAGACGCTTGGCTAGAAGAAACCAACGAAGAAGAAACTTTCACAGAAACATTAATAAAAGCCTATATTGACCTAGAGGCAACTGGAAATGGATTTATTGAAATAGGAAGAACAGTTGCAGGTAATATTGGATACATAGGACACATACCAGCAAAAACCATGCGTGTTCGTAGACTAAGGGATGGATTCATTCAGCTTCTTTATGGAAAGGCAGTGTTCTTTAGAAACTTTGCAGATTTAGAAACACCAAACCCAATTGCAGATGGATCAGATAGACCAAATGAAATTATTCATTTAAAGAAATACACACCAATGAACAATTATTATGGATTACCAGATATTGTTTCTGCACAAAACGCAACCGCAGGAAATGAATTTGCTGGTAAATATAATTTAGACTATTTTGAAAATAAAGCCGTACCTAGATATATCATTACGGTTAAAGGAGCCAAGCTTTCTCCAGAGTCGGAACGTAAACTTTTAGAATTTTTCCAAGTTGGATTAAAAGGAAAAAATCATAGGTCCTTGTATGTGCCACTTCCAGCAGATAGCCCAGATTCAAAAGTTGAGTTTAAAATGGAGCCAATTGAAGCTGGAACACAAGAATCATCATTTAACGTATATCGTAAATCTAATAGAGACGAAATTCTGTTAGCACATAGAGTTCCAATAAACAAAATAGGAGTTCCAGAAGGAATAAGCCTAGCCTCTGCAAGAGACGCAGATAAAATGTTTAAAGAGCAAGTTTGTAGGCCAGCGCAAGACATTTTAGAGAAAAAATTAAATAGAATTATATCAGAAAAAACAGATGCAATAATTCTAAAGTTTAATGAATTAACTCTAACAGACGAAGACACTCAGTCTAAAATTGATGAAAGATATTTAAGAATGCAGGTAATAACTCCCAATGAAGTTAGAATTAGAAAAGGCATGATTCCTAGAGATGGTGGGGATCAGGTTGTGGATTTAAAAGCTCAGGAGAAATCTGAGCAAACCGCACAAGCCCTAAATTCTAGAAAAAGAACTCAAGAAAGATCTGCCAATTCACCAGATAATTCTGGGGAGGGCAGAAATGAAAAAGGTGGGGGAAGAGTCACCGAATAATTATTAGGCAACCAGTATTTGCCTTATATACAATAACGTTATAAAATTAGGCATATGAATATCGAAAAATCTTATTGGTCCAGCAATGGAGATAATATTAGCCTATCGGTCCCTTTTACAAAGGTTGATCGAGAGAAAAGAACCGTCTCTGGTTTTGCTACTTTAGACAACGTAGATCAAACAGGAGACGTAGTTACAGCAGAGGCAAGCATGAGAGCTTTTGAAAGATTTCGTGGCAACATCAGAGAGATGCATGGCCCTAACGCTGTAGGCAAAATGGTTTCTTTTAAACCAGAAACATTTTATGATGCAAAGTCAAATGATTTTTATAGCGGAGTATACGTAGATGCATACATTTCAAAAGGCGCACAAGATACATGGGAAAAGATTCTAGACGGAACACTTGCAGGATTTTCAATTGGTGGAAAGATTAAAGAATCTGATAATGAAGTAAACAAAGCAACTGGACAAACAGTTAGATTTATTAAAGAGTATGCTTTGATGGAACTGTCAGTAGTAGACTCTCCAGCAAATGAATTGTGTAATATTTTATCTATTGAAAAAATGAACGGACAATTAATTTTTAAAGGAATTTCTACAAACTTAAAAACAGAAAATATTTTTTATTGTGAAGACAGCGATTCCGTATTTATGTCAACAGACGCTGAATTCAATTCCCCAATAACTGGCAAGCAAGCAAGTTTAATTGGCTGGGTAGAAACTGATGATATAAACAAAGCAAAAGAAATAGAAAAGATTCTTGCTTCATTTAAGAAGTCAAGATTAACGTTGCCTGAAACACAAACAATCGCAAAACAGGCAAACGCACAAGGAGGTAATGAAGTGTCAGAAAACACAGAAACCGCAGTGGTTGAAGAAACCGCAGCAGTAGAAGTAGAAGTTGTTGCAGAAGCAACAATTGAAAAAGCTATTACAGAAGACGTATTAGTAGATGCTTCTGCCGAAATCGTTGAAAAAGCAACAGACATCTCTAATGAGGTTGTTGTTGAAAAACCTGATTTTGCAAAAATGTTAGGTGATTTAAAAGGCTTTTTCTCAGAAACTCTAAACAAAGCTTCAGAAGAAAACGCAGCACAAGTTACAACTATTAAAAATGCAGTTGAAATTTTAAGCAAAAGCGTAGAAAGCAAAATTACAGAGTTGGCAGAACAACACTCAGAGCTCAGCAAAACTGTTGAGAACATCAGAAACACGATTGATGGAGTAGAAAAGCGTGTCGATGCAGTAGAATCAGAGACTGCAATTAAGAAGTCCTCAGACCTTGGCGGGTCTAGGGAAGTAAAAGTCCAAAAATCAAAATGGAACGGTTCTTTTCTCGGTTCAATAAACGAACTAACAAAGTAATAAACAAGGAGATATAAATATGAGCAATGAAACATTAGAAAAAGCAATTGCAGCAAATACAACTGCAACAAGTACTTTTGCATCCACTACTGGTGGAACAGGTACACACGCTGGTTCCGAAAGCGGAAACGGTGGTTTGCTTAACCCAGAACAGTCAGCTCGCTTCTTAGACTATATGTTCGATGCAACCGTAATTGGAAAAGTCGCACGTACAGTTCGAATGAGAGCAGACACTGCAGAGATTGACCGCATGTCAGTAGGCGAAAAGCTTATGAAGCTTGCAACAGAAGGAAATGACGATGCTTCAAACGCAGCAGTTACTTTCTCAAAAATTTCTTTAACAACAAAGAAATTGCGCCTAGATTGGGAGCTTTCAACTGAGTCTCTAGAAGACAACATTGAGGGTGCAGATCTAGAAGATCACATCGCAAGATTGATGGCAACACAAGCAGGAAACGACATTGAGGATGTAATCCTTAATGGTGTCGGCAGTGGATCAGATGCACTGTACAAGGCATTCCAAGGAGTTGTAGCTAAATCTAAGGCCAATGGCCGAGTTGTAGCTGGAGCTGGAGCCGCAGTTTCTCGTGAGATATTTAACAAAGCATTGAAAGCAATGCCACGTAAATATATGCAACGTCGTGGAGACCTTCGCTTTTTAGCAGGATCAAACCTAATTCAGGACTTCCTATATGCTAACAGCATTGGTACCAACAACACAATCCCACAAGATATCGCATCAAGCGTTATTCGTGGAGCAACACCAGGACTTGGTGGAGCAGCAGGATATGTAGCACCTTTCGCATTTGGTATTCCAATTGTTGAGGTACCACTTCTTCCTGAGACACAAACAGGTACATATGCAAGCCCATCAGGCTCACACGGAGATATCCACTTGACATTCCCAAATAACGTAGTTATTGGTATCAAGCGCGATGTAACTGTTTACCGATTCTTCTGGCCTCGTAAGGACTCCATTGAGTACACAATGTATACTCGAGTTGGCGTTCAAATCGAACAACCAGATGCTTGGGTAGTTGTAAAAGATGTTAAGGTTGCTTCTTAATTAAGAAATAATCTATTTATCTAAAGAAAAGCCTCCAATTTAATTTGGGGGCTTTTCATTTGAATTTACTAGTGATATAATTAAACGACCTAACCAAAAGGAGAACATATGTCATTCGAGACATTGAAATTATCTGAATTAAAAAAGGCAGCCGAAGACTTCGGCGTAGACGCAAGTGATTTAAAAGGAAAAGCCGACATTATTGCGGCGCTAACAGAAGACGGGGTAACCTGGGAAGTGTATAGTAAAGCAATTAAAGATGTTGAAGACGCTAAAGAAGAAATTGAAGTATTACCAAGATTTGATTTAAATCAGGAAGTAGATCCAAATTCTTTGTTAGTTAAGATGGAAAGAGACAATCATAGATACGATGCTTTAGGATTTACTTTTACAAAAGAACATCCATTCGTTGCAATGTCTTCAGAAGCTGCTCAAGAAATTTTTGATAAGGAGGAAGGTTTTAGATTAGCTACCCCAAGGGAAGTTCAAGACTTCTACAGTTAATTTAACCTTTTAAGATGGCAGAGATTTATGTAAATAGCAGGACTCCAATAAAAAGCAAAATATATTGGGAGTCTGAACTTGTCAGTCCAGACACAGTTACAGTAAAAGTTTACGATGTCACAGAAGATCCTTCTATAGTCCCTGCCATTTCCCCAACTACAATCTTAACAACACTTACGGCCACTAGCGTAGAAACAGATTCTGGATCGTATCAAGTTATATTGCCTTTTAACTATACGGAAAGAAATAGAAGTTTCAAGCTAGTTTGGTCGTATTTAATTTCTGGAACAGAGGGATACCATGCATCATATGTCGATGTAGTCACTCCTTACATAAACATTAATGAGCATTTGCAAGATCTAAATTTCGGATCAGACCCTAGCGATCCAAATTATAAAAATTATCAAGAGATTCAATCTGCAGAGAGATATGCTAGAAAAATTATAGAAGGACATACACGTCAAGAGTTTTACTTATACCAAGACGTAGAAGTAGTATACGGATCAGACTCAGATGTATTAGTATTACCTTATAAAATAAATAAACTAAATAAACTGTATTCTAACGATATCCTTTTAATTGACAATCAATCTGTTCCTGCTGTCAACAACTGGATATTTAATCCAATTATTTCAGAAACTGGTTTTGGAATTAGAATAAATAAAACTAATTCAATAGACAATGCAGTTTATACTGCAAATGGATTTGTGCCACCTAGCGTTAATGATAGCGAAGGTTCTTTGTTTGGAAAAAATATTAGATACACAATTCATGGTGAATTTGGATGGGATAGGGTTCCAACAGAAGTTAGCCAAGCTTGTATTGAGTTAATGAAAGATTACTTTTCTAAAGATTCTGTCTGGAGAAACAAATACGCAAAAAATGTTCAAGCATTTGATTGGAAATTTGAATATAGCTCTAGCGCATATGCTGGAACTGGAAACGCCTACGCAGACCAGTTACTAAGCTCATATGTTTTAAGTAATATGGTAGTAATTTAATGATAGATTTAATACAGTCCATGTTGCCTATGAACTTGGATATCTATAGACAAACAGATATTCAGGATGATGATACTGGTGCTATAAAAAAAGAATGGTCTTATTATTCAACAATTCCATGCTATGCAAAAAGCATTATAAGTAATTCTTCAACTTCTAGATCTGGAGACACCCAATCCTTTTCTAACAAATACAAAAACGAGCAAAATATTCAAGTTCGTACTGAAAGCAAAATATCTTTAAAGTACAAGGTTTCAAATATTAAAGACAGGGACGGAAAATCAATTTGGACAGAGCAAGACTATCCATCAGAGACACCCACAGTATTTGAAGTTATTGGAAGTAGTCCTATAACAGATCCATTTGGTAGAGTGATTGGTTATAATTCTTCTCTAAAGAGATCGGAGAATCAGCAAATTGGAATCTAACGTAATGTTGCTTCAAGCAGCTTCTGGTCTTGAAAGATTGATGTATAACAAAAGCCCAAAGGGAATTATTCAAGACAGTAATATTGCACAAATTTCTGCTGCCTTATATTATCAAGCAAATGTCGTTGCTAAATTAAGCAATAGCAAAAAGTTTAAAAGTACTTTTAAGAAGGTAGTGTTTAATCAAATAGAAAAAGATTTTGGGCAATACATAGATTCACAAGCAAGATCAAAGCCAAAAGCATTTCACCATGTATATGAATGGGGTAAGACTGGAAGCGCAAATGATAGATTGTTTAGTCTAACATCTTTAGATTCTGCAGGAATATCTTTTAAAGTTAATTTTAAATTTGAGCCATCAAAAACATTTGTCCCTGGACCAGAAAAACAAAGGAAACACGTATTTCAAAATAAAGCGTCTGTGATGGAGTCAGGAATGGCTCTTAAAATTGCTCCACGCCATTCTGAGAGGTTAGTATTTGAATCCAATGGTGAGACAGTCTTTATGCCCAAAGGGGCTTCAGTGACCGTTAAAAGGCCAGGAGGACCTAGTGTTAAAAATCAATTTACCTTACAATATTCAAGATTTTTTAGTGGGAACCTTGTAAGTTTATCTATTAAAAAATCTGGATTTAAAGATATATTTAATTCAGCTTCAATGAAAGCATTAAAAATACCAGCAACAATTAAAACAGTTCAATATTCATTTTCTCCAAATTCAATTAGAAGCATGGCGGACTCAGCAGTAGAGATGTCATTTGGAGGGTCATTAATATGACAGCAAATTATAAACTAGATGCAATTCTAGAAATAAGAAAATTTTTATGGTCTAAATTGGTGGCAGCTGAAATATTTGATGAGAACGAATATTTTAGCGATAGTATAAACGACAAGATAGTTCCTATTATTCCAGTCCAACAGGTATCTGAAATCGATCAATTTTTGAGTGGAAAAAAACATATAGTTTATGACAAAATTGGAACCTCATATGAGGACAATTGGATGGTCTGCTGTGAGCAGATACTGTTTACTATCTACTCCCCAGATGTTTCAGAAATCAATGAGATTAGGAATTTTATGATTGATGAGTTTAGAAGGGTAGATGAGTCCGCAAGAGACGTAAATAGGTTTGCAAGTCTATCCAATAAATTCAAATTCTTTAGCATTTTTGTAGCCGATATCTCCCCAACAGAGCCATCAGAGGAAATGCAGGGCCTAATGTCCTCAGATGTCATTTTGGAAATAAAATATGCCAGGATGGTAGACTCGGTAGGCAGATTTTTATAAGTTGCTTTTGGTTGACTTGTTCCGTATAATTGCCTTAGAGGAAAGAAGCCTAGCCAGCTTGATTAAAAGATTTTAATATGTATATATATATAGGAGGAATAAATTAATGGCACAAAATACAGGTAACGCTAGAAATATTCTTGTTGGTGCATCTCCACTGTTCTTATCAGTAGAAGATTCAACTACATCAGGATATAATTCCAGCATGGTCCCAGCAACAGTTGCGACCTCAAACACAGCATCACCAACAGCAGCAGTAGCAGGAACTGCTTCACGTAATACATTAGTACCAGCATTTAAAAA
>Ga0208966_1000117_pt1 | contig 25225 bp, 19 predicted proteins | sample GreLakmeHU45MSRF_FD_187701 | JGI IMG/M metagenome (GOLD analysis project Ga0208966, IMG submission 187701) | Freshwater lentic microbial communities from great Laurentian Lakes, MI, USA - Great Lakes metaG HU45MSRF (SPAdes) | ecosystem: Environmental > Aquatic > Freshwater > Lake | place: Great...
AACCTTGGAAAACTAATTATGCTCTTGTGCATGGTCTATTACGCTGTAAAAGCGGTTGTGGATTATGGAATAGAGATACAAATGGTGCTAAAAATATTTATAAGATATCATACAATCATATAAATAACATAGAAAGACCTATGTATTTAAGTAGAAGCAAAAAATCAGGTACATTACACGATGTACCATAACCAAAATTTACACGCTTTGAAATAAGCGAACCTTGAAGTATATGAAATTAAATTTTATATTTTTTATAAAGTTTTGTCTCATTTTAAATCTTCAAGGGTGTAAAAATGCTATTATTCACAGTACAAATGAGAAGGTAACCAAAAAACCTTTAAAACAAAATTGGAAGAAAACAAATTTACTTATTACGCAATAAAATTTATAACAAATATTATAAATTTTATGTATTCAAATATTTTAAATGGAAATATTATTGAAAAAATAGAATTAATTCATATATTAACAGAAGACCACAATAATGTATTAGTAAATAATCCGCGCATAGATATAAGTTATAATACTTCTAAACTATCTAATAGTTCATCATTAGAATCTAAATCATATATGAGGGTTAAGAGAAAAAGAGAGAGAGAAACATATTTAGATTATTTGAAAAATAATAGAGGATATAATAATGTTATAAATGAAGAAGATATTATAACATTTGATAGATGGGAAGATATGTCTTTGTCAAAATTAAGATATGTTATAAAAATATCTTATGTAGATAATAAGAAGAATTTCTGTCATGCTTTTAACGCAAAAGCCTTGTATAAGTTATGGAAAGTAAATCATTATAATGATGAGATTTTTACAAACCCTTTTTCGCAAAAACCATTTACTGAGGAAGATAAGAATACTATATTAATAGCATTAGGTAAAAGAGATTTTAGATATGATAGTGATGATAATTATACGAGTGCTATTAATGCGAGATATGATGTAGTATTTAATAAATCAATTATAAAAATAAATGGTATGAATTACTGGGAAATTAAAATATCATATTTAATTAAAAAAGGGCTTAGAGTATATAAATCTAAATCTGTAATATTGGATCTTATAAGAATAAATATTAATAAAGATATGAAATATATTAATAATTTATTAAAAAAAATTTATTCATTGCATGAAACTAATAAAATATTAGGCAAATCGATTCCATTTAAAGTTCATCCAGCATTTGTTAAATATAATTTAATGACAATAAATAACAACGATGATTATAAGGATTTTTTTGACATGATGTTTGCCGAATAGTAAAAGATATCTTTGTTAAGCGTTATAGGCTATTACCCATTTTCTCATTTCAAAAGCCAATTTTAATTTATTTTTACACTTTCTTATAAAATTTTTATAAGAATAGGAACATAAAAACATATAAAGATAATAAGTGGTTATAATACTTTTTATAAAATACAAAATCTGACTCATAGATTAAAAAAATCCTAAAAGTATAAAAAATGATAGTCATCTTATGATATAAAATATAAGATGTATATCTTACCATACTATGACCCAACAAATCTGCCTTATCTCATTCGGTTTTTGCGAAGTATTGGTATTAAATATAGAAAAGCAAGAGATAGTGATGAATTAATATATGTAATACCAACAAAAGAGTTATATATAATGTATAAAAATTATTGCCAACACTTTAACTATCCAACATTATATGAATTTGTCTTTAAAGATTATTTAATCCAAGAAGATACAGGTATAACATATTATAAGTCTCAAGGTATAATGTCATATAGGTTTGAAAAAGTTAATTTTGAAAAGGCATTAACACACTTTTCTCCATACTTCTTCACATCATAACCTTTTTACATAAGTTTTTATTTTCTAATATTTCAAAAGTTTTTAAGAAATTCCTAAATAAATAAAGTTATGTACTCATTTTAAAAATAGGATTTTTGTGAATATTTGGTTAGAATTCTTAAAGCCTATCTATACATCCTTATGGAACGAGCATCCCTTTAAGAGACTCTAGAGAAACCACAATATTTATATTTTTCATTTTAAAAATTTGAGTACATAACTTTTTATTTTCTAATATTTCAAAAGTTTTTAAGAAATTCCTAAATAAATAAAGTTATGTACTCATTTTATATTTAGAAAAAATAGAATATTTAAGTTATATATATACCATGAGATACCATGATATACCATGAGATACCATGATATACCATGAGATACCATGAGATACCATGATATACCATGATATACTATTATATATTATGATATATTATGAGATACCAAGAAGCCGAAAAGATATATTTTTCATTTTTCAAATTTGAGTACATAACTTTTTATTTTCTAATATTTCAAAAGTTTTTAAGAAATTTCTAAATAAATAAAGTTATGTACTCATTTTAAAAATAGGATTCTATAAGATATATATTACTTGATAATAATGTTATAATATTTATATAACGGACCCTCTCTTCCTATTTCCTTATTTATAATAAAATATAAAAAGTCTCTATATATACAAAATATATCTTCATTAATAGCCTTTATATATAAAATATAAACTAATATCATTAATATTGTGAAAATAATATCATCGTGTGTTAAATTGATATTGTCACAATATATTATAATAAATAAAGGTATCTTTGTAAAGAAGTTAATTATAAAGTAATATAATAGATTACTATTTTTATTATAATAATATAATACTATAAAAACTTTAATAACAAAAACGAATATAGCCAATGTTAGCAATATTATAGGATTATAAGGAAATATTTTTAATACATATCCTAATGAATATAATACTATCCAAAATGATAAAAATTTATCTAATGTTATATTGTTTTTCATTATAATATATAAATATATAAATATATAAATATATATAAATATAGATATTGTTATTGTAAATGAAAAACAAAATATTGTATGTTATACTAGCATCAGGATATATATTATTATCTAACACATTTGTTTTTTATAATTCAAATACCTATAATTATAAATTAAATAGAATTAAAAGTAATAATGTAAATAATTATAAAATGAGATTTATGGGAGATATAAACAGACGTAATATTTTAGAATTAATACCTTCCTCTGTTTTTCCCATAATTATACATCCAAAATATGTTTTTAGTTATTCGGTTAAACCATCAAATGATAATATTGATATAAATAAAGTTGCTGTTTTTGGAGCATCAGGATATACTGGAGGTGATACTGTAAGGACATTATTAAATAAAAATATAAACGTAGTAGCTATTACGAGGCGAAATGTTGAAATAGTTGATAGAAATAATGCTAAAAGCAATACTCTTGTAATAGATAATATTAAAGATAAGAATAAAATTAAAAAAGTAGTAGGCGTTGATGTTTTAAAACCCCAAACACTCGATGGTATATTGTATGGGTGCGATGCCGTTATTTTTTGCGCTGCTTCTAGACCTGCTGTAAAAATAACAGGTACTCCAGGAACAGACGCGTATGATAAAATGCTAAATAGTACAATAGGAGAAGTAGCAGAACCAAGTAGTGATGTTGAAGATATTGGATTAGTTAATGTTGCTAAAGAAGCGATTAAAGCAAATGTTAAAAGATTAATTATAGTATCGTCAATATGCGCTAAATGTCAATTGGGTAAAGAAAATTATGGCGAAACAATAGATAGAGGTTTTGCGAGTTGTGATAGTTGTTATAAAAAACAGACAGGTGAAGAAAGAGTTCGCGTTTTGTATAAAAATGTTCCACGTAATTTAAGTTATACGATTGTAAGACCTGGAATGTTATCTCCTGGAGAAAGACGTGGACCAAAAGAGGTTGAATTTAATCAAGGTGTTTCCAAAAGTGGTATTATATCTAGAATTGATTTAGCAGATGTTTTAGTAGCCGCAGCAAAAACCGATAATGGATCGCAAAAAACTTTTGAAGTATATTATAAAGACACGGCACAACCTGTAGATATGTTTAAGTCTTTAAAAACCTGTAAGGAAATGGGAAAAAGTGTAAAAGAATGTTTCTTTGGAGAAGGATATAATAATACAGAACCTTTATCAATTGATAAAATGCTTAATACAACTATTAAAGGTACTATATTTCCTTCGGGCAATGAAGTATCTGGAGATAATTATGAAACTATGTTAAATTTACTTAAAAAAGATTTATATGAAGATTACGACATTAATCTTTTAATGTCAAAAGATATTATCTAATATATGTAAAATATATAAATATTATAATATATATATATAAAATGAATAAATATATTATTTTGTCTCTATTGTTAATAGGTGATTCTATTTCATTTTCAACAATATCAAAAATTAATAATATTAATTTAAAACTTAAACGAAATACGATTAGTCTAAAGGCTAATATAGAAAGACGAGATATCTTTAGAATTGCAAGAGTTATCACTATCCCATATATATTTAATAATTATGCGAATATCGCAAATGCCGCAAAAAAAGAAGAGAAAACTATTGAAACATTAAGAGAAGAAGCAAATAGAATTATTGAAATTATTGAAGTACAAAAAGATACATTTAATCTACCTATTGTATCAAATATTCCTTCAAATAAAATAATTACACAAGAGAAAAAAGAGATACCTGATAATAACTGGATAACTATTAAAGAGGCTAAAAATATTAGTGAAAAAGAAGAAATTAAGAATAGTTTGGATATTATCCTTAAAGACTTTAAAAAATACGGAAAAGATAAACCCGAAGATGCTCTAAAAACTCTTCAGTCATTTTGTTCAGAATCTAATGTAATTAAATCTAAAGATGTTTTAAAATTAAAACAGTTATTTGCTGATGGAAAATATGGTATATTTTTAGGAAAATTTGATAATTATTATATTACAAATTATAATAAAATATATGACACAGATGTTGAAAAAACATATTACGAGGTAGACGTTAAACTTGAAGCACCATATAATACTATGATATATAATAGTATTCAATTTGACGAAATGTATTATCCTGAAAATTCAGGAGACCCCTGTTATATATATTATAGATGGATTTTTGTAAAAACAGATGATAAATATATGATCGATGGCTGTTATCTTCTTCATAAATAATTATAATTTTGGTTGTATCATCGGTTCTATATTTTTCAAAGGTATATTTATATTATTTGTTATATCAGTAAAATCTTTTCCTCTCTCATTTTCTAATTGTGTAAATGTAGAACCCTTATAACTACCCAATGTTAATTCGCTTGTTTTTATTTTATTATCTCGCAAATATTTAATTATTACTTTATCACCCGCATTGTATTTCTTTAAAATTATATTTAGATCATTAGGTCCTATTATATCATCGTCGTTTATAGATAATATAATATCTCCAATATTCTCTATTTTTTGCGTATTATTATTTCTAATAACTCCACGTAATCCCGCATAATATGCTGGGGATTTATCAGGAACTTCTAGAACTAATAAACCTTTTTCAATTATAGGAATTCCGCTTTTTTCAGATTCTAAAACAGATGGATTTCTTTCCATATATGATATTCCAAGAATAGCCTTTTTTACAAACCCTGTATTGATTATATCAGTTATAGATTTTAAGGCATTACTAATAGGAATTGTAAATCCTATTCCCGCTGAAACACCAGCACCTAACGATGCCGTATTTATTCCTATTAATTCACCTTTACTATTTAATAAAGGACCGCCGCTATTTCCCGGATTAATAGCCGCATCTGTTTGTATCACATTATATATCTTACGACCTGTTGGTGCTGTTATTTCCCTATTATTTGCCGAAATTATACCTGATGTAAAAGTATGATCTTGACCAAAAGGATTTCCGATAGCATATGCATTTTCACCAACTATTGGTTTAACATCTTTATTATATTTAATTACTTGCAGATCTGTTTTACTATCTATATCAATTTTAAGAACTGCTATATCTAAATCCGGATCAACGCCAGTTAACTTAGCCTTATAATTCTTCTTATTATTGTTTTTATCAGTTATTGTTATAATAGCATTATCTACCTTATTTATTACGTGAAAATTTGTTATAATATGTCCTTCTTTATCCCATATAAATCCAGTTCCGACACCTTTGGGTAAATCATCCTTGTTTAAATTATATTTATCTGCCATACTTGTATATTCAGTACTAATATAACAAACCGATGGTACTGAATTATAAAATATATTAGATTGTTTTTTTTCAATATTATTATACATATATATAGAATTTATACCTAATAAATTAGTACCTATATATAATAACATTATATTTCGTCTATCATATAATAAAGAATTGCTATATTCAATCTTTTTATTCTGTTCGCACATATTAAGAGAAATAGGAACTATATTGCAGCGACGAGATATACAAGAACCTTTAAGATACATATAAGATTCTGTAAAATTAAAAAATAATAAAAAAATATATATTATTTTATTCCAACAATTACTAAACATTTCTTTTCTAAATATAATTATATTTTTAATATTTATATAATAACTTTATTATGGATTAAGAAATTTGTTTCCATGTATCTCCACAATGTTCGCAAACATATAAATATTTCATATTTTTATTATCATATTTAATATAAATAACTTGTTTTTTATCATCTGGAGCATTACAATTTTCATTAGGACAATTAATTAACGGGTCTTTAATTCTTCTAAGTGTCGGATCATAACGTAAATATTTATTAACATGCTGATTATATAATAAATCATCACCGCTATAAAAAGTTTTTGAAATATTAATAGCAGTATTTACAGTTTCTACTTTTTCAAAATCACAATGTTTACAAAATTTAACAAGTTTTTTTTCTTCATTTGATTTAACATATAACATATTATCGCAAATTTCGCAGAACTCCATTTTATAATAGTAATAAGAAAATTATAAATCTTATATAATCAATTTTTCTAATTATCTTCATCTTCATTATCTTCAAGTTTATAAGAAATACCTCGCCAACCCTTGTTATCATAAGGAACACCAAGAAGTTTCTCAAAATATGCTTTTAATTGATTCCTATCAGGACATTTCTTACCTTTAATAACATTAGAAGAACACCAGATGCGAAAATCATTATAGAGTTTAGTAATAGTAACGCGTGGTTCTCTAATTTCCTCATCAATTATAATCTTTTCGTTAATAAATTGTCCTATTATATCATTATTCTGTTTATAACTCTCTGTTGCTATTCTTACTTCTGATGGTTCAATAATAGAAGATGGATTAATATGTTTATGTCGTTCAATCATCATACTTATAAATACTTCCTTCCATTTATCAAACTTATCTGTTAATTCTAAATCCATATGAAACTCATTTTTATTAGCAACAGGATTTTCACAGAATCTACTAGAGAAATTACAAACCTTAATACGTCTCCATGTACCGCCATCATCACTAGGAACTTCAGGCAATTCATTACAAGTTAAAATCATCTTAAACTGTGGTTTAAACTCATACGGCTCTTTAAACAATGTTCTTACCAAAATCCTATCTTGTCCTGAAAGTTCTTTCATAAGACCAATATTAAGTCTTTCGTTTTCACTTGGTTCTTGCATTACTGCAAATCTTCGCCCCTTAGTTCTTTCTAATTCACTTTGCGCAGCATTACTAGCAGCACGTTTTTGTGTTAAAAGAGCAATCGGTAAGATACAATAATATTCTCCAATTGCCTTTTGAATTAAATCTAGCAATTTTGATTTACCATTACTTCCTTGACCTGTAAATATATAGAAACGCTCTTGAGATATACTACCGTCAATAATACACGATAGAATGTCCATGACATAATTTCTCAAATTTTTATTAGTAAATATTTTGGCAAAGAAATCATTAATTTCTCCAATTTCAAATAATTCACTATTATATTTTATATAGTTATTTTTTGTAGATAATAATATATAATCATCGGGCATTCCATCACGAAATATATGTAATTTCAAATCATAAACTCCATTCTCAAACCCAATCAAGTGCGAACGGCTATCCAATAATTCTTCAAATTTATCATCAATAAATAGCGTCCTACACTCTTTCATTATAGAATCTTTGAAACTTGCATTTTTCAATTGTTTAGCGATATTTATACATTTTTTACTTTTCTCTTCATTAATAGTTTTCATTATTGGGTCTTCGCAATGTTCGGCATAATGCAGACTTCTTTCCATAAATTTCTTACAAATATCAACGCTCAATATTTTTCTCAATTCTAAGCCTTCACGAGCTCTTACCCATTTATGCTTTTCTCTATCATATTTATACCAATTATCTTTAGTAATCGCTTTAAATTCATCTTTAAATATCGCATATACTACACAAGCGATATCAAAATGCGAACCATCACTACCTAATGCCTCATCAATTAGCCTAATAATAGACTTATTAACTACTTCATTATATTTAGTTAAATTATCTTGTTTTGCCCACCATCTCAGAGTACCTATGCCCATATTATCCTTTCTCATTTTATCCCATAACAACTGACATTCGCCTTCAATATATACACTGCTAATCTTAGAAAAATCTACCCATGTCTCGAGCAATCTATAATCAATATTTCGCAATACCCAACCAAGATTAATCCAATCTGTATAATTATCTGCGCGACTGGTTGATAAACATTCATTCACCAATTTTTTAATAAATATCAATTCATCTTCAGATACATATCTTTTATCATTATTCAAAGCTTTTCCCAAAATATTATTTTGTACTTTACTTTTTAATTTTTGGTCAAGAGCAGGAAGAATATGTTTGCTATACTGTGTTATTTCTGTAATATATTCCTCTTTAATACAATTAATATCATAATTTACTTTTTTTCTCATAGAAAACAATTTGATAAATTTAATTTCATCACGAGCATTTAAATTATATTCTACCTTTTCTGTTTTATCATTAATATATTTGTATATTGACGAAACACGATAAGTATCGCAGTCGGGTTTTTTACTACCATACATTTGCCAACAATTAATATCTATAATTGCTTTATCAATAATAGATTCGTAATCATTACAAATTGGCAAATCTTTAAAAATAATATCGCAAATATCTATTATTTTTCTTCTAATAAAATGTTGAGCATTATTTGCTATAATAATATTTGGAAATATAATATGAATACCGTCCTTCAATTTATTTCTAAATTCTACAGGATTAGGTTTTTCCATAACATATGCTATTTTATCCTCGTCCGCTATATTCAAGTATTTAGCAATTATGTTAAAATAACTATCAACTATTTTATATATATTATCATCATTATATAATCTCTCATATTTTCTATTATTATTTAACGAAGAGTTTGAAGATTGAGAACTATAAAGCCCAGATTTATCATCAGGAATAGTAAAGCGAAAATCAATATCTACACGCAATGGACTAGGTTCAACTGGTTTCTCAGTAAAATATAAAGGAACACCATTTGTCATCGCTAAACCATATAAATTAAGAAAGTCATCATAATTTTCATCAGGTATATTTAAACTAACTTTAGGTAAACCAATGCTGGTATTTGTAAATATTTTTACACCTTTCTCAACACGATATTTATTTATAAAAGAGCGTAAATCTTCATTAATACCCATACTTATAAATATATTACTTTATATATATATCAATTTTTATTTTTATACATATTTTACCATTCAAACTTATAATATTTTCCTATAATAAAATAGATTATATGTATTTTAATGTTATGGAAAAAATAGAAGATAAAACAAATAAAACAAATAAAACAAATAAAAATTTAAAATATTGTAGTCCAAAAAATATTAATAAACCTACGCTATTTAATAAAAAAACTCTAATATTATTAATAAACGCATGGAATGCAAGTAAAGAAGATAAAATTGAATATAATAAATCATTTACTATTTCTAAATTAACAGAATTATTAAATAATAAAATAAAACCTATATGTAATGATAAGGAATATTGGTGTTGGCCAAGTGCTATTAAAGAATTAAGTAAAGATTACAAAACTAAAGAAATAATAAAAAAAATTGAAGAAAATGATTTGAGACCAGAAATGCCTATAGAATGGTATAAAAATCCTATTGAATGGTTATCTAATTATGATATAGAAGATGTTATGATTCAGTATAATAATGATAATAAATATAAATACTGTTTTTTGGGTGTATTTCCTATAGACTTCTCAGAACAAGATAATTTCGGCAGATGTTTATATAGTCATATATGTTCAATAGATATAAATAAGTATATTAATAAAAATATAAAATATATTGGTTTAATTACTAATTTAGATAAACACAATGAACCCGGCTCTCATTGGACTTCGACATTTATCATATTAGACCCTAAAATAAAATGTTATGGTGCTTATTATTATGATAGTAATGCTATGAATATACCAACATATGTTGTTAAATTTATTAACAATATTAAAAAACAATTAAATATAAAATATCCCAAAAATGTTTTTAAAATACATAAAAATAATATTAAACATCAGCGCAAAAATACAGAATGTGGTATGTTCTCTATGGCATATCAAATAAGATGGCTCAATGGTTTGCTAAAATTTAAAGAATTACATTTTAAATCTCCTTATGAATATCCTAATTTCGTAGAATATATTATTAAAGATAATAGAATTAAAGATGAATCTATGGAAGAAAGCAGAACATATCTATATAGACCAAATTTCAAAAAATATATAAATGATAGAAATATTACGCTGTGATATAAACATCTATTTTCTTTAATATAAATAAGTCTTATACATATTATGGGAGTAATAGATGATTTTAAACAAGAAAAAAACAGAATTGCTATAATTATAGCAACTGAAAAGATGATTATGGATAAATATAATATAACAATAGATAAATTAGAATTAAAAGGTATTATAGAACAAATTATATTATCTATATGTAATGATGCTATATTAATTAAAAACGTAGTAAAATTAATAGAACTAAATACAATTGCATTAACAAAAATTAAAGATTATATTGAATATAATATTATCAATAAAAATATTGATAAAGAAAATAAAGATGAATTAATAGCAGAAGATGTTATAGAAAATATAAGTAAATATAATACAGATGAGTTATTGTCAAAAGTAATAGAACTAGAAGAAAAGAGAAAAACAGTTAATACACTCGCGTCAACTGAAAAGAAATCAAATATAGAATCAAGTAATACATTACCAATTTATCCTATATCGTTGGCTATTAAAGAAACTCCGAAATATTCTTTAGTTAATAATGTAAATGTTGAAAATCTTGAAACAATCGCGTATATTATTGAAAAAATGGAAAGTATTATGAATAATAAAAAGAACATCAATTATAAAACCCTTATAATTAATAGTTATAACAGAGATTGGACCATATATAATAATAGAAATAATCTATCTTTGTCTGTTAATATTGATTTAACTAAAAATATTATTGAATCTAAAAAATTATTAATGCCTAAATATGTGAAAAATATTACACCTTATATAAATATGACTATTAATGATGGAAAAAAAACTCAGAAATTTCAATTTATTTTAAGTAATACAGGAAGCAGAAACGATACTAACTACGACGGAAATTGGGATACGTGGAGTATAATGAATGGTGAATTAGAAACAATTAATAATATTATACAATTAAATAATAAAGAATGGGTAATATCATTTACAGACTTTTTAAATAATGAGTTAGACTTGGGTAGTGATTCTATTAATATAGTTAGAATAACTAAAACATTTGATGATAATCAATATAATATTTTAATAGAGAAAACAGATATTATGTTATTTAATGGACATCAACTTAATTTAATTAATAAATATGATAATATTTTATTAAAAACAGGCGATGATATTGATATAATCCTAAAAGTTATTGAAATTAACAATAATAATATAACAGTATTATATGATAAAAATGATAAGAAAAATGCGTCTTCGTTAGCATCTTTGAATAAAGTAGAGTTGACTGATATTACTGAAGCATATCTGTTAAATTATAAAGCACAATACAGTATAATATTATCATACCATTCTCGTATATTTAAGTAATATACTTAAAGATTAAATTTGAGTATTATATTAATAATATAAGTGTTGCTGTGAATATGAAAATGAGCATAGATATAATATCTAATCTATATTGTAATTTTATTTTTTCATCTTTTGATAAGTTATTTTCAAATTCTCCCGATAGTAAATTATCAATATTAAACGTATATATGTAATTGTATATATATGTGAAATCTAAAATATCCCCGACATTATTTATAAAATTATCTGTTTGAATTATTACTATAACAAGGAATGAGAATATTGTAAATAACATAATATGTAAAATAATATTTGACGTATTTATGTGCATATTCAAATAATTAAAAACAATTCTTAATTTATAAGAATCAAGATTAACAAATGCCGTAAATAATAATAATAGTAATATATACAAACCCGTATATATTAATATAGAATATCGTAATGATTTTATTACATTATATTCTATTAAAAATTCAAATATAACCATTACAATAGTTCTAATGGCGAACATCAATGCTACAAAAACTACTTTATCCTGAAAATTTACTTTTAATACTATTTCGGGATCTAAATCATTTAATATTATCTTATTTTTTAATTTTTCTCCCTCATTCATATATGTTAAATAATCTTTGTTTTTACTATTAATATTATATGCTTTTATCCCATCATTATATTCGCTCCATATTTTTTCAAATAATGTATCTTTATCATTATATTTTTTACTAGATACTGTATCCATATTATTATTATCATCATCATCACCTCCAAAAGATTCTTTTAAATACTTAATAAAATCATATAAGTTATTTAAACCAGAATCTTCATCAGTTTTTTGTATCAACATATACAAATTATCTTTTAGTACTTCAGTTAAGCGTTCTTTATCTTTTTTTAAAGTTTCGTATTTGTTTTTTAATTCTTCGTCTATTTTTTCTGTTTCCTTTTCTTTTGCTTCAGCATATGTATCCCCTCCTCTCATTAGTCCTTCATTAATTTTTTTTTTTTCATCTAAAGATTTATTTTGTTCATCTTTTGCTCCAATTTCTTTAGTAATTATTGCAATTTGATCATTATAAGCACTTACTATATCATTATTATTATTAATTTCTACATTATCATCAATTAATAGTTTGAGTTTTCCAATTTTAATAATAGATTTAGTATATTCACTATATTCTGTAGCATATGGGGCTTGTATATTAATACATTCATTATATAATTTTCTTAATACAACTTTAATAGTTTTTAATGAATCTTCTAACTCTTTTTTTCTTTCTGTTAAATTTTTTTTTTGTTCAGTAATTCTCGATTGTTCATTTGAAATATCTTTATTTTCCTGTCCATATTTTTGTTTTTGTTTCATTTTTGCTGCCGCTTCTGCTTCTCTTTGGCTTGCTACAGTTCTGTTATCTTGGTTATTGTCGTTATATAAATCTTTATTATTTTTCTCCCACTCATCTATTCTCTTTTTATTTTCTGCTTTTTTTTTTTCTGCTTCTTCTCCATCTTCTCTTATTCTTTCTGTTTGTTTCATTTCTTCTTCTTTATCAACATCTGTTGTTTCTTTATCTTCGGCTGTTATATCTTTTATTAATTGTTTAGCACCTTCTGGATTTTTTATAAATTTATAATATTCTTTTACTAATGATATATATATATCTGTAAAATTTTTAATATATGTTTTACCTGGATTCTGTTCTTGAGAATTAATTTCTTGATTTTGATTTATTGGTTTTTGTTTATCTTGATTTTGCGGAGGTGCTCCACCAAGAATAGCACTACTACCATTATTAGTATTTTTAATTATATTTAGATATTTAATTATTGTCAAATATCTAATACTATCTTCGGTTAGTTTATCTTTAATTTTTTTAATAAATTCTGTAAATTTGCTAAATGTAATAGATTCAGCAATATTATTTTTCTTTAATTTTTTAGGAGTGATTTTAAAAACATCTTTTGTAAATTTTTTAAAACTTTTAATATTATCAGTTACCTTTTTATCTATTATTTTTTTTTTTAATTCATCGCTATTTATAATAGCACTTAAAATGTTTTTATCAATTTCTAAATAATTTTCATACATATCTTCTTTTGTTTTTTCTGTTGCCTCAAATATTGTTGTTAAAGTAGTATTTAATTTTTCTTTATTTTCGACTGATGGAGCACCTCCTTTTTGCTCTTTACCTAATTTTTTTAATATTTCCGCTCTTTTAAAAATTTCACATTTTATGATATCAAAAGGCTCTTTTTTACCATGAAGATGAGAATCTTTGCAATTAATTGTATCAAGTTTTGTTGTAGTTTTATTAAATTTTTTAATACCATTTGTTTTAACATCATATATGATTAATAATTTATCATAAATGTTATTAATGATCTCATCTTTTAAATCGGTATCTGTACTAATAATATCATCTTTTAGTTTTTCTATTTTACTAGTAAATTCCTTGTAAAAATCAAGAAGTACCATATCATCAATATTTTTATAATTAGCATTTTTAAATATTATATTAAGTTTGTTTAAATCATCATATATTTGTGCTTTTTCCTGAAAATCATAATTAGTATAATTATATTCTAATAAAGGGCTATAATAATTAGATGTAGTGTCATCTACTACACTAATAATAGGTATATAACCTAATTCTATAGATTTATCTCTATAATTTTTTTTTAAAGAAATATCTTGATTATATATTTTTTCAGGTATTTCTATAGATGATTTATTAGATAGTTCTTCACCTTTTTTTTTTTCATCATCTTCTTCTTTCATATTATTTTTTATATATTTTTCAATTTCTTTTATTTCTGGATTATTATCCTTTTCTCCGTCAAGATCATAATACATATATATATTAGATGTATCAGCATGATGAGCATCGGCAGTATTTTGATAAATTTTATTACTAATAGTATCTTTATCTTCTATTTTATTCCATATTCTATAATTGTATTTATATTTATTCTTGAATAATAATATAAAATATGTTTTTAAATCTTCTACCAAATTTTCACCTATCTCTTTATTGTTTGATAGTGTCATATATTTAGTTCCATAATCCATACTTATTATATTTTTTAATGCTTTAATCCTATTCTCTGTCATTAATTGATAAACTCTATTATAATTAATAGATATAACTTTTTATTAAAATTTTGTTGCTATTATACTTGTAAGCACCCATATAAATATAGTGAATAATGATAATGATTTTGATAATTTCTTACGTTCATCATAAGATATTATATTATCCTTATTCTCACTTTCTTCAATATCACTCTTTTTCTTTATATTTAATATTATAGGAACTATTAATAATACACATATTATACAAGAATGTACTAATAATCTTGTAATTCCATTCGTTCCCATATAGAAATAATAAAATATAGAACGAATGCTATTCATAAAATTATCAAAATTCATATAATCTATTTTAACCGCATTATCAATATTTACAAATAATACTATAAACCAAAATATAGATATATATATTACTGCGTAAAAGAAAAAACCCTCTTCAAAACTCTTTATTATATTAATATCTACCGACCACTGAATAAGTATTAGTGATATATATCTAATAAAAAATGTAGTAATAATAAATACTAATCTGTCTTCTATTGTTAATTCTAAATATGTAAAGGTATTATTAGGATCATTTTCGAATTCGAGCAATTTCTTTTTAATCTTACTAGGATCTTTTTTATTACTATCGTTATAATCGTCTATCTCTTTATCAAAATCTCCTATTTTATTATCAGTTTCTTCTTCTATATCATCTGTTTTTTTATAAATTTTTTTATAAATTTTTTTATTTAGTTTTGATACATTAGACATATCAAATGACCTTTTCAAAACATCTCTAAACGACGACTCTTTATAATCTTCTAATAATGGATTTTTGCCTCCTTTAATTACTAATTTACCTCCTGGGATTGCTTCGTTTATGCTATTATAGTTTAATTCGCTTAATAGTTTTTTCTCTTTATTATTTAAATCTTTAATCGCATTTAATTTAGTATAAATTCTCTTAATTATTTTTGGATTTTTATTGTATATTTTTAGAAGTTCTATGTAGAATTTATATCTTGAATTATAATTTTTTTTTAAATCTATATCTTGTATTAGCAAATCTGCTATTGAAATATCATTTACATTATCATTATCATTTTCAGGTTCATATATGTTATTCATAAATATATTGGCAAATTTGATTTTTTTATCCATTATTAATTAAAAATAATACTTCCTTATAGGTATTATAGATAAAAATAAAATTAAAAATATATAGTTTAGTAACTATGAATTATATAAAACATTTTAAATATTATAGCAAATAGCAACAAAGCAAAGAGAATAATTGCTAATATATAATTTAATATATAATTATAATAATAATAGAATATATACATAAAGGTCAATAATATTAATGACCAGAATATTATAAGTATTATAACAAATGGTGTAGTATGTAAATTATTATATATTGAATGTTTACTCCTAAGCCCCTTAATAATTTTGTCCAACTTTGAAGATAATATTTTATAATCTGTGCTTTCGGGATTAAGTACTTCACTATAATTACTTTTTGTAAAACTATTATTTTTAGAAATTCTATTAAAGTTTCGCGATAACTGTTTATAATTAAATGGGATATAAGAAGCAGGAATATTATTACACGGAAAAACACCAAATAAATATAAGTATTTAGGATCGTCCTTAGGATTATACGTTGAATCTAAAAATATATTAGATAGTAATCTATATCTGTATTCTTCATTCTTGTCTTCTTCTTTTGAAGATAACATATATGTATAAGGTTGTTGAAATTCATCTAATATTTCATCTGCCATTATTATATAAATGTACTTATTTAATGTATTAAAATATTTTATTATTGTACAATCCTATATAATAAACTATACCTAACATAATCAAATTAATTGTATAATTTGTAGCGAAATCAAAACTTATACACTGGTTTGCTTTGTGTAAAATATTTAAACTATTTTGGTGTGCGTCGCTATTCTTATCTTTTATAGAATATTTATGTCCTTCTTTACTATATTTATTCATAATAACATCTCTATTATCAATTTGATAACAAATTGTATTTATTATATTTTCTAAATAATTTTCAGTAATATTAGGTACATTTATTTTATAATTTTCTAACATATTCATATATATATATTTAACACCATCAGTATCTGATGTACCGGATGTATCTACGCCAAATGTACCTTTTGCTAATTCAAAAATTTGGTTATCTGTTTTTTGTATATTATTATTAGAAATCAAAGATAACAACTTCTTATTTTTATATTTATGTAAATGATCATCGAAATAATTCTTTAATTCTGTAAGATCGATTGGTCTGTCTGAGGATTTTATTTTATCTATTGTATCTTCGGGATTACTGTTTAAATATATAGTTAAATTAGCATCAGTAGGAGTACTTAATTTTTTTAACAATAATGTATTAAAATGTAAATGCGAAATAATTGTCATATAGTTTTTAACAATATCTTTAATGCTATCTATTTTTTCTTTATTAGTTGAATCATCAAGTTTTTTAATATTTTGATTATTCACATTATAATATTTTGTGTCAACAACTTTTGGTTGTATTATTAAAAGTGCGGTATTTAATCTAAACTTATGCGGTATTATATCATTGTTTTTATCTTTTTCAAAATAAAAATGGCTTTTTATAAAAGAGTTATCTTTATAAGCCTCTTTATTATTACCAAATAATTCTAGACATATCTTTATTATATCTATTATATAATCTGTGCCATATTTTGTAAATTTTGCGATATATTTATTTTTATTTTCATAAGTAGTACCATTTGTAGATAAATTTATTATTTTTTCATTAATAAAATTATATAATTTTGATAGATTTTTATTAGCAGTCCAATCGTTTTTAAATTCTTTATTTATCTCTATAAATTGAGTTTCATAGTATTTTTTAAAATTATTATAGTCTACACTTTCTTCTTTACTATATTTACGTTCCGTTGTCATTTCAAGATAGGGATCAGTATATTTATCTTCGGCATATAAGAAAGATGCTAATACGTTTGTTATAATATATAAGTCATAATAATCATTATCATATTTTTTTTGAATATTGTCGTGAAGTTTAATGAATGGAATTATTAGATTATTCATATCATTTAAATCTCTTTTATATGAACTATCAAATAGACCAAATATAACATTTAAATTATAATTTGTATTAAAATTCATAAAGATCGTTATATAAAATGTAAATATCAATAATATTATTAATGGCAAAATCACATCATATGAGAATGTAGATATAGATGATTGGATATTTCTATAAAATAATATTATTAATACAATAGATACGATTATAATTAATATAATATAGTAAATGAGATTTTTAATATTTTTAATAAAATAATAGCCTATTTTATATTCAATATCATAAATATTTTTATCATTATTAGAAATATTAAAATATTTTTCATAAAATGTATTTTCAGAATTATATGATAAATCTACCGAGAAGTTCTCCTTAATTTCATTTAAATTATTGAGCACATTATATTCTTTTCCAAAAAATGGCTTTTTTTTATCCTTTTCATCCTTATCTTTCTTATCATCATATTTTGTATATTTGTCAATTTCACTAATTAAATTAGTTTTAATAGATTCTAGTGAATTATTTTTTAAAGCGTTATCTATTGTTTTTTTTCTATTAATCTTTTGTTCTTTAAAATATTTAATTAAATCTAATAAAATCTTATGTTTATCATAATCAGGAATTATTTTTGTTTCGATATAATTATAATCAGGATAATAATTATCATCATTATATATATCCTTGCTTTTATAATCCTTCCAATATTTTATTTCATTAAGTGAAAAATATATTAACAAATTTAATAAAACATTATATTTTTCAGTAATAACATTAACTCTATTTTCCATTTCTTGTTGCTTTCTTTGATATTGTATGTGTTTATCGTTCCTAATTAATAAACCTTTTAAATAGGAATCCTTATTAATAAGATCTTCGTCTATTTTTGAATCTACAGCCGCACCTAAGGCTGATATCGCACCCGTACCCATTGGATTACCTACAGTAACTACAGCACCTACTACAGCACCTATAACGCCTAAATTAATATTTAAAGCAGATAATTTTACTTTATCATCATCATTAAATGGTTGTTTATCATCTCTGTTATTAATATTAGTAATAATATTATCAAATATTACAAATATTTTTTTGTATATTTCTTGTTTAAAATGACCAATTCTTATATTATCAATCATATAAAATGGATCATAATAATTATTATAATCATATTTGTCTAATAAATTTTTATATTTCTCTTGTGTTTTTATATTCTCTTCATTAATAGGATCCGTTTGTATATCTAAATTATATATTATACTATTATACGTATATTTTTTTATATGTTTGTCATGATATCTCAATTTTGATTGACCATCTGGTGGAAAAAATTTATCATCACTTAATTTTTTATATGGAATTAAAGGTGATACAAATGTAAAATATTCGTTTTTTCCTAATAATTTTATTTCAATATCTTTTGCATTATCTTTTTTTAAATCATAATCAATATTATCATATAATACAATGTGTACACTTTTACTTTTTATATATTCTTGATAATAGGTTTCGGTTTCGGATTCATTTTTAAATGCTTTGTCTACAGTAATACCATATTTTATTAATATTTTACCTTCTTTTTCTTCATAATATACTATATCCTTGCCAATATCTGTCCCTGCTGTTGTAGATATTTGATTTAAATCTAAATATTCAGTATAACAACTAAATAATAATCTTTCTTTACTAAAATTTTTCGTATCCCTTTCTGTTTTATACAATACTTCATTGTATTTTTTTAATATTATATTATAAAAATTGTTATTATCTAGTTTGGGATAATTATTTTCTGTAAAAGATAATAAAATATTCATTATATTTAATATTAAATATGTCAACAATATTGTAATTATTAGATATCCAAAACTTAAATTTTTATTAATTATAGCAGTATCTTTTTTTTCAGGAGGATATTCATATAAACTTGATACACTAGTACTAGTACATATCCAATATAGTGCGACTATAATAAATAACATTTTATTTACATTATTATTTATTTCGTTGATATTTAAAAAATGTATTTCCGATACCTTAATATTATCTGTATTGAAATAGTTTCTATATCCAGCAGCTTCTGTAGGTGCGTATCTCACTATAAGTATTACTATTATTATTAATAATACTATAAATGCGAATATATAAGGAAGGTTTTTAATAAAATTTATTATTATTGTGCCATCAAAATCTACAATATAAGGATAATATAAATTATTGTATTTAATAAATTTATAGAATGTATTGATATAAAATATTATAATTATTAGCAAAATCATAAAATAATATGTTTTGGTATTAAAGATGTCATTTGGCAAAAGCAGTTTATAACTATTATTTGCTATATTAAATCTTCCTGTTTCTGCTTCGCAATAAATATCATTACAATGTTTTTTTATATTAATATCAGCAACATCTTTTAAATAATTAATATTTAAAAAAGACATTGATACGTTTTTTAATTCATTTACAAAAATTATTATCATCATAATAAATACGATAAATATAATGATACGCATTTTAATAAGTATAAAGAAAAAAAGAAATTGAATCTATTCAAGTTTTTTTTTAACAATATATCCTGATATATATATTACAAATATTACAATTATTATAACGGCAATTGTTGTAAAATTAGATTTAAAGCATTGAGATAGCATATAGACAGGGAAGAATAATATTATAAAATATACAATGGTAAATCTCGTGACATCTTCTATTTCTTCATTGAATTTATCTTTAACTTTTGCACTATTAAAATACTTAAAATTATCAATGTTTTCCAATGTTAATCTATAGTTATTTTTATTATGTAAATATTCAGCATTGTCATTCTTAATTTTTTTATGTAACAAATACAATTCGTCTAATAATTCCTTAGCAAATACAATATTTTCTACTGAATCAATATCTTCTCCAGCATATCTAATTATAATATCAATAAACTCTTTATTAAATGCGTGTTCTGTTTTTCTTTCTTTTATTAATATATCTATTTCTTTTAAAAGCATAATATATTCGTATGCTTTTGTATCGGCATATATTTCAGTTATTTTTTTAAGAATTAAAGAAAAAAATGTTGTAAATATGGCAATATGTAAAAATATATATAGTGACGAATGTAAGAAATAGTTATATTTAGTTATATCTTTTATATCCTTTTTAGTACTATAATATATATTGAGTATATGTAAAATAAAGAATATCCATATAATAATAAATAATGGCAAACCGCTATGTAAATAATCGTTATACACTTTCATTATATTAATTTTGCCATCAACTATACTTAAATCGCGATTAATATTTATAAAATCACTATATTTATCCATTGGATTCTTTACAAAATCTACGCTCCTTTTAAAGTTATTTTGTATTACATTAAAATCAAATAAATAACTACACATATTCCACATATATGTATTTTTAATTAAAATATCAGTTTCGTATATATTTTTCTTAGAATCACATATATTGTTATAAATATTAATATTATTATTTAAATCTTTAGCATAATTTAAATAAATTAATGGTAAAAAACTAATTATAGATAATATCAATATAAGCAATGATATTAATATTAATTCAATATTTTCTATCATTTATATTCTAATATATCATATTATATTATTTGTTTCATTTGCCATATTTGTCTTTTTTCATCACTTATAAAAGATGGTGTAATATTTTTCATTTTTTCGGCTTCTTCGTCATTTAATTTTTGTCGTTCATCTTCGTCGTCAAAGTAATCTTCTAAATATGGTATCTTACCATTATATATATCGTCTGAAATTTTACTATATATATTAATAAATTCCTTAGAAAATAAATTATTATCATTATCGTAATTATTATCATTATCGTAATTATTATCAATATCGTATTTTTGTTTTGATACTATATCTTTTAATTCTTCAAATGTTATAGTTGGAATACTCATTATATAATATTATTAAATATAAAAATATTCGAAAAAAATATAAAAATTGATTGTCGATAATATAATTATTATAACTATATACAACAATGACCGCTAAAACGCTCTCCGTTATTTTTAAGGAAAAATTCAGCAAAATGTCAGACGATATGAATGATATTAAGGAAGTTAATAACTTCTATAAAGAAGCTATTAAGGATGCTATTGAAGAAAAAAAGAGTGTTGGAAAGAAGAAGAAACCTTCGCCGGAAAAAAATGAAAATGGTGAAGAGAAGATTAAGAAACCTCCTACAGAGTATCAGGAATTTGTTAAAAATTATCAACAAGTCATCAAGGAAAAGTTTCCCGACCTTCCCAGTAATCAAAGATTTGGTAAAATTGCCGAAGAATGGAAGATCTTCAAGGAAAATAGAGATAATAACGAATCGCAAGTTAAAAATAAGTCAGTTGCCGTTGTAAATAATTTTATGAAGGTAGAAGAAGTATCTCCCCCATCTTCAGATAATGAAGATGAGCCTAAAGAAGAGCCTAAAGAACAGCCTAAAGAACAGCCTAAAGAAAAGCCTAAAGAGCAGCCTAAAGAAAAGCCTAAACTACCTAATGAAGAACCTGACGATGAAGCCGTAGAAGAACCTGATATGAGTTCAAAGAAAAAGAAGAATACCCTCGTTAAGAAGAAGTAATCTAAATTAGATAATTGCGTATATGTTTTATATGATGTATATTTATATATTTTTTAATTTAATTTAATTACATAATACACTATGAAAATGTGTATGCGAATAATAATATAGTCGCATTTTTTTATTTACAACAATATTTACAATGAAATTATACATAAAAATACCTATTTATTATATTATATGATGAAAAATTATTTTAATCTTATTGGTGATGATTTATTGAGCAAAATATTAGATATTGTTGTAGATTTATATATAGAAGATATTGATAATATTATTCATAAACTTTCAAAAGTAAAAAAGTCGGTTAAAGGATTAGATATATATAAAATTGAAGATAATAAAAGATATAATATAAATTTTGGTCTTATAAATTACTCTATTACTAATTATTTATATTCTAAATATCATCTTGATAATGTTATAATTGTATTTAGACAACCGCAGCATATTTTGAACCAAAATATTCCTGAAAATATCCCTATTGTTTTACATAGTAAATTATTACAAAACCCTTTATATTTAGATATATTAAGAGAAATTAATAAATTATACAAGGAAATACCTTACTATTATAATAATATGTTTTTGGAATCTATAAATGAAGTTAATATAAATGAGTGTGATTATTATTTTATTAATCCTAATAATTTTACCAAAGACATTCATTATATATCATATTATTGCTGTTATTAAATACATTATAAATAATCTTCTAATTTTTAGCGATGATATATAATACACGTTTACAATTAAAAATTTATTATCAAAAACCAATAAAAATATAATAATTTCATATTATTAGAAATATATAGACATATTAGTAATAATGAATATATATAGTGCAAAGAAAGAAAGAGAAAAATATTTGAGAGAAAAACAAAATGATAGAGAGAAACAGATATATAATAAACCGCTTAATAATTATCAGCAGTTTTATCAGGGATAATCAGGAAAGGATTAAGGAAGAGTTTCCTGAGCTTTCGTATACTGAAAGGTTCTCTAAGTTGGCAGCAATGTGGAAGCTTGAGAAAAAGATTAAGGAAGATTTTCCTGAACTTTCAAATACCGAAAGGTTCTCTAAGTTGGCAGCAATGTGGAAGCTTGAGAAAAAGATTAAGGAAGATTTTCCTGAACTTTTGATAAAAAATAAACCGCTTAATAATTATCAGCAGTTTATCAGGGATAATCAGGAAAGGATTGAGGAAGAGTTTCCTGAGCTTTCGTATACTGAAAGGTTCTCTAAGTTGGCAGCAATGTGGAAGCTTGAGAAAAAGATTAAGGAAGATTTTCCTGAACTTTTGATAAAAAAAGAGTTAAAAGACGCCAAATTATTCGCGCCTGAATTATTTGAAAAGTTTCCCAACAGAAGTGGTGAAAAAAATTTAGAAATATATATGTTATCTAATCCATATTTAATTTACCCAAATAATAGTAAACAGAAGGTTATTGATAATTTTTTAAAACAGTTTAATGATTTAATAAAATTTTTACAAAAATCTTTTATAGAATGTTTTGTAGCTTACAAAACATATATCAAAAACGATGACAAAGATAGCGAATATGCTTTTAAATATTATATTCAAAAAAATTCACCTGATAATATTTATAAAATAGTTAATAAAATGAAATTTGATGTTCCACCGACGCCGCCTTATCTTAAAGATAGCACGTTAAATATTGTAAATAGTGTAATAAAAATTAGACTATTAAAATATCAATCTATTTATAATAAATTAAAAGTAGATTATTCAAATCATAAACGTTCTCAAACAAAAATTATTGAAAGCGAAATGAGACCATTTATATTATCAAATGATATTAAATATATTTATGATGATATTAAAGAAAAGTTTTCTAAAATTGATTTTGATTTTTTTGTATCTTTGAACAGCAATAAATGCGAACATTTAAATCTTATTATTAAAGATTTAACTTTTAAACAATATCTAGCCTTCAAATTATATAATAAGTTGTGTAAGTCTAAATTATTCCTTTACAAAGAAGATATGATTACAGAACCACAATTTAAAATTGTAGAGAAAATAAACAATGATTATAAAATTGTTCTCAATAATATTGATGCTAAAATATTTATAGACAATTGTAAAACTAAATGGAAACTGTTAAAATATATGAACACTGGTTCAAAAGATAGTCCTAAGTCTTCTTCGTCCAAAACATTTCCTAAATCTTCTAAGGCATCTTCTAAGGCATCTTCTAAGGCATCTTCTAAGGCATCTTCTAAATCTCCAAAATCATATCATAAGGTATCGCCTAAGGTATCGCCTAAGGTATCGCCTAAGGTATCGCCTAAGGTATCGCCTAAGGTATCGCCTAAGGTATCGCCTAAGGTATCGCCTAAGGTATCGCCTAAGGTATCGCCTAAGGTA
>Ga0208966_1000118_pt1 | contig 25045 bp, 26 predicted proteins | sample GreLakmeHU45MSRF_FD_187701 | JGI IMG/M metagenome (GOLD analysis project Ga0208966, IMG submission 187701) | Freshwater lentic microbial communities from great Laurentian Lakes, MI, USA - Great Lakes metaG HU45MSRF (SPAdes) | ecosystem: Environmental > Aquatic > Freshwater > Lake | place: Great...
TTGTATTGCTTGACCGATTCACGCGGGCGGGGGCGTAGCCCAGTATGAAGTTTCTAATTTGCGCGGGCTACGCCTCGGCATAGCCGTTCAGCGAAACAGTTTCGCGAAGCGAATACGCAATACCTAATACTCAACAGCTGCCCATAACATTTCTGTATTTTTAAAAAGAGAGAAAACTCATGGTAAAAATTAGACCAGATGAAATTAGCAGCATCATTCGCCAACAAATTGAACAATATAACCAAGAAGTAAAAGTTTCAAATATTGGAACAGTCCTTCAAGTTGGCGACGGGATCGCTCGTATTTATGGCCTTGAAAAAGTAATGTCAGGTGAGCTTCTTGAATTCGAAGATGGCACTGTAGGTATTGCCCTGAATCTGGAAACAGATAATGTTGGGGCTGTACTAATGGGTGATGGTATTAAAATTCAAGAAGGTGCTTCTGTAAAAGCGACAGGTAAAATTGCTCAAATTCCTGTTGGTGAGGCATTTATAGGTCGTGTTGTAAATGCCTTAGCTCGCCCAATTGACGGAAAAGGTGATATTCCATCAAGCGAAACTCGTTTGATTGAATCTCCCGCTCCTGGAATCATTTCTCGTCGTTCAGTGTATGAGCCTCTTCAAACAGGATTAGTTGCCGTTGATGCAATGATTCCAATTGGTCGTGGTCAACGTGAACTTATTATTGGTGACCGTCAAACTGGAAAAACTGCTGTGGCCACTGATACAATTCTGAACCAAAACGGTGAAAATGTTGTGTGTGTGTACGTAGCTATTGGTCAAAAAGCTTCATCTGTAGCCCAAATCGTAACTACTTTACAAGAACGTGGTGCAATGAAATATACGATTGTAGTTGCAGAAAACGCTGATGCTCCAGCAACTCTTCAATACCTTGCTCCATATACTGGAGCTGCACTTGCTGAATATTTCATGTACACTGGACGTCATACTCTTGTAATTTATGATGATTTATCAAAACAAGCACAAGCGTATCGCCAAATGTCCCTGTTACTGAAACGTCCGCCAGGCCGTGAAGCTTACCCAGGTGATGTATTCTATCTTCACTCACGTCTTCTTGAACGTGCAGCTAAACTAAGTACAAAGCTTGGTGAAGGAAGTATGACAGCACTTCCAGTTGTAGAAACACAAGGTGGAGATGTATCTGCATACATTCCAACAAACGTTATCTCCATTACTGATGGTCAAATTTTCTTATCTGCAGATATTTTCAATGCCGGAATTCGACCAGCAATTAACGTTGGGATTTCTGTATCTCGAGTAGGTTCTGCTGCCCAAATTAAAGCAATGAAACAGGTTGCTGGTACATTAAAACTCGAACTTGCACAATTTGCTGAACTTGAAGCTTTTTCTCAATTTGCTTCAGATTTAGACCAAGCAACGCAAAATCAGCTTGCACGTGGTGTCCGCCTTCGTGAACTATTAAAACAATCACAAGCCGCTCCATTAAAAGTTGAAGAACAAGTTGCCACAATCTATACAGGAATTAGAGGGTATCTAGACAAACTTGCCGTAAATCAAGTTAGAGATTTCCTTATTGGTTTACGTGAATACATTTCAACATCAAAACCAAAAATTTATGAAATTATTCGTACAACAAAAGCTTTTACACCAGATGCTGAAAATCTGTTAAAAGAAGCGATTGCTGAATACACTCAAATTTTTACAAAATAGTACGACGGCAGTGGCTGCATCCTGCGAAGTAGATTCGCGAAGCGAATACGCGTAACCTCGCGGGCTATGCGTATTCGGTATTGACGTTCGTCAAATTCAAATCTGCTGTGCTCAGTATCTAGTATGCTGTAGAGGGCTTTGCCCATGCCCCCTTGTATGGAATCAATTCGCGTGGGCTTGTATTCGCTACGCGAAACTGGCACGAATCGAGTTTGATGTTGAGTAGATGTTGAGTAGCTTGACCGAAGGTCAATACATACCGAACACAGCCGAGGCCCATGTCGAAGCAAATAAGAAATACATGGGGTCTAAAATAAAGAAAAATACAATGGTAGAACCACTTTTATCCGGAATTGTCCTTGGTCTTATCCCTGTTACGCTTTCAGGTTTATTTGTGACAGCTTACTTGCAATATAGACGTGGAGATCAGTTAAATTTTTAATAATCTTCATTTGATGGCGAGTATTGGCGTTTTTGCCATGGGCAGTATATGTTAGAGCGTATGGAATCAATGACTCGAGCTTCGCTGAATGGCTATGCTGTAACGGCACGAATCGAGTCTGGGCATGGGCCGAAGCCCCAGCCGAGGTCAAGCTACATGGGCTGGGGCTACGCCCGTGCCCCCACAATACACTCTTCGTACGCCCTAAGCCATTCTGCTGCGCCTCGGCATAGACGTACAGCATCGAACTCAACTGGAGTCAGTATGTTGTTGAGTTCGACCTTCGGTCGATTTCATACACTCTACAAGCCCCAGTCTCCAAGTAAGAAGGCTTACCCAAAATTCTTAATAATGTAAAATTAAGTTAAGTGAAGCTGCAAGGCTGCAACTTGCCCATATGAGCCCGCAAGAGCTCTTGCTTTTAAAAAAAGAAAATATAGAATTCTATATATGTGAGCTGAAGATTATTAAAAAGCACGGTAGGCGTCGCCAAGCGGTAAGGCAGCGGATTGTGATTCCGCCATTTCGGGGGTTCGAATCCCCTCGTTTACCCCAATCAAACTTCCTATTTCGGGCTCAAAAAATTAAAGATCTTTTTAATAAGTTTCAGGTATTCCACTTCTTTGCTTCGGACGGGATTATCGGGGCTTCGCCCATCTAGCTTGGTATTGAGTTTCGTTGCGCGCGGGCTTCGCCTCGGCATAGCCGTTCAGCGAAGCAGTTTCTAGTTTGGTATTGATTGTATTGCGCAAAGCGCAAACTCGATCAAACTCAATACCGAATACAGCAAAGCCGTACCCGCATACAATACCAAACGCAATATATTCAATATAGTTTGATGTTGAGTTGATTCTTGTTTGTAATGGGCAGAGCCCAAGTAGAGCGTATGGAATCAATGACATGGGCTGGGGCTACGCCCGTGCCCCGTCAACTTACTCAACACCATACATTCTACTGCATACTACATTCTATACTCAATACATACCGAATACATCAAATTCGATTCAAACCCTGGGAATCTTCTTATTAAAGAGGACCCAGACTGTTGACGAGTAAAAAAAAATAATTTCATTCATGATCTTGATTTTTCATTTTTTATTTTTATAATTAAAATAACCTGATCTGGACCTCAACTGTGGCCGGCGCTGTTCGGTATTGTATGGAATCGAGTCTGAGTATGGTATCGAGTATAAAATAGGCTACGCCCTACTCAACATCGAACACTCTACACAATTGAACAGCGCAAACTCGAAACTGCTTAGCTGAACGGCACGAATCGAGTCTGGGCATGGGCGAAGGCCTCTCCCCTACCGAAGACTGCCGAGGCGAAGCCCGCGCGACTTGATACAATACCGAATATACAGAGCCTCATGTGTTACAAACTATAATGGAGAAAAGAATGCCAATTGGTGTACCAAAAGTAAGTTATCGCCTTCCCGGCGAACCTACACCTCAATGGATTGATTTATATAATAGGCTCTATCGTGAACGTGTCCTTTTTTTAGGATCTGATTTAGATGATGAACTCGCAAATCAGCTTGTTGGAATTATGATTTATTTAAGTGCAGAAGATGAATCGAAACGCATTTTTATTTATATTAACTCGCCCGGAGGTTCGGTGACGTGTGGCATTTCTGTGTATGATGCAATTCATCATATTCAAGCCCGTGTTACAACATTATGCATTGGGATTGCCGCATCAATGGCTTCTTTTGTTCTGGCTGGCGGAGAACGAGGGCATCGTATTGCTTTACCACATTCACGTGTTATGATCCACCAACCTCAAGGTGGAAGTCAAGGTCAAGCGTCAGATGTGACAGCTGAAGCGGAAGAAGTGATGCGAATTCGACGTCAAATTGGTCGAATTTATGCAGAACGAACAGGGCAAACATTAACAACAATCGCAAAAAGTATGGATCGTGACCGTTTTCTTTCAGCAAAAGAAGCAAAAGATTTTGGTTTAGTTGATCAAGTGGCAACAGCTTCGGTTCGATCATAAGGGTATGTATTTCTTTTGGCAGTCTTGTATGCGTGTACGGCTTCGCTGTATTCGCTTCGCTAAACTGCTTCGCTGAATGCCTATGCCGAGGCGAAGCCCGCGCCCAACGTTTTTATATTGATCTTGACCTCGGCTGGGGCTACGCTCGTGCCGTTCGGCTTCGCAGGAGCGAAGCTCGAGTCATTGATTCCATACACTGCCGATGGCCTATGCCCCAATATATACCGAATATGTAGAGGAATTAAATATGCCACGCTCACAAAGAAATGATAACTTTATTGATAAAACCTTTACAGTCTTAGCTGATATTCTTCTTCAAGTTTTACCAACAACAAAACGTGAAAAAGAAGCTTTCACGTATTATCGTGATGGGATGTCAGCACAAGCTGAAGGAGAATATGCAGAAGCTCTTCAAAATTATTATGAAGCTTTACGACTTGAAGTAGACCCCTACGATAGAAGTTATATTTTTTACAATATTGGGTTAATTCATACAAGTAATGGTGAGCATACCAAAGCTCTTGAGTATTACTACCAAGCATTGGAAACAAATCCTTCACTCCCCCAAGCATTGAATAATATTGCTGTGATTTACCATTATCGCGCTGAACAAGCCATTGAAGGTGGAGATACGCAATCCTCAGAACTTCTTTTTGAAAAAGCTGCTGATTATTGGCGCGAAGCTATTCGTCTGGCTCCAACAAATTATATTGAAGCACAAAATTGGTTGAAAACAACTGGAAGATAGTAGTTTCGCCTCGGCAGTCTTCGGTAGGGGAGAGGGCTTCGCCCATGCCCAGACTCAATTCGTGCCGTTCAGCTAAGCAGTATGGTAGAGAGTATGGAATCAATGACTCGAGCTTCGCTCCTGCGAAGCCGAACGGCACGGGCGTAGCCCCAGCCGAGGTCAAGCTACTCAACACTATACACTCTACAGCAATATCAAATATATTGATTCCATTCAGCAAAATGTTCCTAACGAGTAACAGAAAATTTAAAAGTGATTACAAAAGAGATAAATTGGCCTGATACTAAAAAATATAGGTTAATTTAGCTCTTTTGAGGAAAGTCTGGGCTCCTCTCTTGAACTGGTTAAATTACCAGTGCACCTTTATTTTGTTTCGGCAAGCGTTTAGGATAGAGCTAGGGCTAGGCGTGGGACGGACTTCGCCTACATCCCAGCGAATTATCTAACTTACAGTCAAATACGAAATACCAAAATGCGAGGAAAGTGCCACAGAAAAAAACTGAATATTATACAGGTTATTTCATTCATGCAAAAATTGAAACCGACACGTGGAGCCAAATCGAGTTTGACGTTGGGACGTAGTTGCGTAAAGTGTTCGATGTTGAGTTGATTGTTGGGCTACGCCCATACTCCATTCCATACTCGATATCATATTGCATAAGACCATACTGCTTCGTCTCGGCAGTCTTCGGTAGGGGAGAGGGCTTCGCCCATGTCCAGACTCGATTCGTGCCGTTCAGCAAAGCAGTATGGTAGAGGATTCGATGCAGGGCTCGAATGGAATAGGCTACGCCCTACTCAACACTGCCCTAACTCGATACCATACACTCTACAGCATACTCAATACCGATAACTACTCATGTCGTACATCAATTTTATTCTTGTGAGAACAAGGAAAAAAGGTAAACCCTTCAAAGGAGTAAGAGACAAAATTTGTTTGCATAATATGTAGGTAGGTACGTGTCCTAATAGGATTCCCCCTATCTTTATTCGCGTACCCCACGAAATAGAGTAGAGTCCTAACAAGGGCGAATTACATTTATACAAATAAATCTTTGAACAAAATTGCTTGAAAATGAGAAAAATTTCATTTCAAGATAAATAATCACCAATTCTTTCATATAGGCCAGCTTCCTGTGGACTTCGCGTATTCGCCGGGGTCTTGGGCGTACGAAATGTACGGAATCGAGTTAGTCTTGATTTCGCTTTACAAAAAGATTCCTGCATCGAACTCGAGGTTAGAGTAGTGGGGCACGGGCGCAGCCCCAGCCCATGTAGCTTGACAGGGATTTGCGTCACTAGGCCTCGGCAAAGCTGTACGCTAATTAAACAAAACTGCATACAGTTTGACCGACGGTTAATACATTCCATTCGGTACCATACGAATCCGGAGACACGCGGTCAAAGCTAGGTCCTATGTCTATAGAATTGACAGAACCCAGCTTATAAATAAATTTTCAACACGTGATAGTATTAGACAAACAGCGCGCTTAGCTTAGTTGGTAGAGCGTTGGTTTCCAAAACCAAAGGTCGTTGGTTCGAATCCAACAGTGCGTGCAGCCTTGTCTTCTTGCAGAGGCCGGTGGTGCTTGGTAGTATTGAGTATGGAATAGGCAGTGTTCGGTATATATTCGGTATAGGGCATAGCCCCATTCATCAAAAGTATACGCCTTACAAAAGATCAATACATTCCAGTCAATCCCGAACACTGCTCATGGGGCTTCGCCCGTATCATCTAAATACAAAAATAAGAAAACTCTATGGCAAAAAAATCAATGATTGAACGTGAAAAAAAACGTTTATCTTTAGTTAATCAATATTTAAGCAAACGTTCCGATCTAAAAAGTCAACTGAAAGAAAAAGGGGCAAAGGGTTTATTCAAAGAACAATTTGAAATCTCCGCTCAATTACAAAAACTTCCAAGAAATTCCTCAAAAACACGTGTTCACAATCGTTGTTTTGTGACGGGCAGATCAAAAGGTTATTTTCGAGATTTTGGGCTTTCGCGCCATGTTCTTCGTGAATGGGGGCATGCGTGTCTTCTTCCTGGCTTACTCAAAGCAAGTTGGTAATGAAAAATAGTGACCTCGGGTGGGGTTTTCTAAGGACATATGTATTGAGTATTGAATTGTCTGTAATCAATGACTCGAGCTTCGCTGAACGGCTATGCTGTAACGCCACGAATCGAGTTTGATATTGAGTAGATGTTGAGTAGCTTGACAGGGCACAGGCGTAGCCACGTCAAGCTACATGGGCGAAGCTTTGCTAGACCGAGTGCCCACAAAAGCGAGTCGCAGAGATAAAATACAAACCCCCTTGTCAAAGATCTTAAAAATTATGGTGAATCTTGTAAGCCCAAGTAATCTTGTTTAAGATTTGCAGATTCGAGTTTGATGTATTCGCGAAGCCCCGATAAATACCGCATACGCGAAGCCCTTTATTCAGAATCAAGTGGAATTTTTAAAAATATGCTATATTAAGTGTGGAGCATCATATAGTTCAATAGTACAAACTTTCAATCAGTCAAAGAAATGACTGATTCTCAACTGCGAAAATTATTCGTACGGACTCGAATCGAGTTTGACGTATTGGAATCAATGACATGGGCGGAGCCCCAGCCGAGGTCAAGCTATATGGTCTAAGCTGTAGGGCCTCGAGTTCGATGCAGGAATCGTATGTAATTAATGACATGGGCGAAGCAGAACGGCACGGGCGTAGCCCCGGCCGAGGTCAAGCTACATGGGCTGGGGCTACGCCCGTGCCCGCACTACTCTAACCTCGAGTTCGATGCAGGGCTCGAATGGAATAGGCTACGCCCTACTCAACACTGCCCTAACTCGATTCCGTACATTCGGTACGCCCCAACATCAAACTCGAATGAAACAAACTCGATTCGAGCCCAGCAGGGCCAAAGGCCTCGGCTAAGCGAATAAGGTTGGTGAATCCGCTAATGTTTTTTCGAAAAATCGATAATTTGGAGTTTTTATGGGTAAAGTGTATAACTGGTTTAATGAACGTCTGGAAATTCAATCCATTGCTGATGATATTACGTCAAAATATGTTCCGCCTCACGTAAATATTTTTTATTGTATTGGTGGAATTACTTTAACATGCTTTTTAGTACAAGTAGCCACAGGATTTGCTATGACATTTTATTATCGTCCAACAGTAACTGATGCTTTTCAGTCTGTACAATATATTATGACAGATGTGAACTTTGGATGGCTTATTCGTTCGGTGCACCGTTGGTCAGCGAGTATGATGGTTCTTATGATGATTCTTCACGTTTTCCGTGTATATTTAACTGGAGGATTTAAAAAGCCTCGTGAATTAACATGGGTAACTGGAGTTATTTTAGCAACAATTACAGTATCTTTCGGGGTAACGGGCTATTCTCTTCCTTGGGACCAAGTAGGATATTGGGCTGTAAAAATTGTAACTGGTGTGCCAGACGCAATTCCATTTGTAGGCTCGTTTGTTGTGGAACTTCTTCGTGGTGGTGTTGGTGTTGGGCAAGCGACACTTACTCGTTTCTATAGTTTACATACTTTTGTATTACCACTCTTAGCTGCAAGTTTTATGCTTGCACATTTCCTTATGATTCGTAAACAAGGTATTTCAGGGCCTTTATAATTCTTGACTGGGGCGATTCGCAGGGCTGTGCGGCTAATGTATTCGGTATGTATTGACCTTCGGTCAAACTGTATGGTATCGAGTATGGAATCAATGACATGGGCTGGGGCTACGCCCGTGCCCCGTCAAGCTACTCAACATCAAACTCGATTCGTGGCGTTACAGCATAGCCGTTCAGCGAAGCCCCTATTCCAAAGAATACCGAATAGATAACGAACTCGCGCAAAAACAAATATGCGCAACATTCCAGTTCACTTTTCTTTTTTAATGAATTTCAAAGGAGATTTTTTATGTCTGTAACAAAAAAACCCGATCTGACGGATCCTGTTCTTCGTGCAAAATTAGCAAAAGGAATGGGGCATAATTACTACGGTGAGCCTGCTTGGCCAAACGACCTTCTTTATATTTTCCCAGTTGTAATTTTTGGAACAATTGCTGCTGTGGTAGGCCTTGGTGTTCTCGAACCAACACCATTAGGTGAACCGGCAAATCCTTTTGCAACGCCAATTGAAATTCTTCCAGAATGGTATTTCTTCTCAACATTTAACCTTCTTCGAACAATTCCAAATAAACTTCTTGGTGTATTAAGTATGGCTGCAGTACCAGTAGGATTACTAACAGTTCCATTTATTGAAAATATTAATAAATTTCAAAACCCATTCCGTCGACCAGTTGCAACAACTGTTTTCCTTTTTGGAACTGTTGTAGCTATTTGGTTAGGTATTGGCGCAGCCATGCCTATTGATAAAGCTTTAACACTTGGCTTATTCTAATTCCTCATCGTGTAGTGGGGCGTAGGTAATCAAGTATGCAGTCTATGGGTTTGATTTAGCCTTCGATGCAGAAATCTTGAGGGCTTTGCCCAATACCAAGCTCCATGGGCGAAGCAGGAGAATCGAGTATGCGCGAAGCGCAACATCGAAGGCTACATTAAACTCGAGGCCCTAAGGCTAGGTGTATTCGAGTTTACTGTAGGGGCATAGCCCTCCTGCTTCGCTCCTGCGAAGCCCACTTGAGTGAATTCGCGTGGGAATCTTCGGTATTCTATCGAATGTTTTGAGTATGGAATCGAGTTATGGCTACGCACATCATAAATTCCATACAGTTTGAAATTGATATGGGCAAAGCCCCTATGAACTAGCCCGGTGGCTTCCGAAGGGAATTCTAAGAAAAGATCTCTTTTAATATAAAAAATCAAACGGCCAACCCGGTCATAGTCTTTCAACAATATGACTGGGTTGGCCTTATTTATTCTGAGCAAACCTATGATGTAAGGGCGTACAGGAGACCTGTTTTGCTTCGGCAGGGGCTTACGCCCGCGTGCCGTACGCAAAGAATGCCCCAAAACCCAGATTCAACCAAGAAATTATAGAGTATCCATTGCTTGGAATTCAAATTTAATTTCTTTCCAAACTTCACAAGCAGCTGCTAGTTCAGGACTCCATTTGCAAGCTGCACGAATTACATCGCCACCTTCACGAGCAAGGTTACGACCTTCGTTACGAGCTTGTACACAAGCTTCAAGAGCAACACGGTTTGCTACTGCACCTGGACAGTTACCCCAAGGGTGTCCAAGTGTACCGCCACCAAATTGTAAACAAGCGTCATCACCGAAGATGTCTACAAGTGCTGGCATGTGCCATACGTGAATACCACCAGAAGCTACCGGCATAACGCCTGGAAGAGCACACCAGTCTTGTGTGAAGTAAATACCACGGTTTCTGTCTTTTTCAATATATGGGTCACGCATTAGGTCTACGAAACCAAGAGTTACATCACGTTCACCTTCTAGTTTACCTACTACAGTACCAGAGTGAAGGTGGTCACCACCTGAAAGACGAAGAGCTTTTGCTAATACACGGAAGTGAATACCGTGATTACGTTGACGGTCAATTACAGCGTGCATAGCACGGTGAATGTGAAGAAGTAAACCATTGTTACGGCAATAGTTTGATAAACTTGTGTTTGATGTAAAACCACCAGTTAGGTAGTCATGCATAATAATTGGTACACCTAAATCTTTTGCGAATTCAGCACGACGAAGCATCTCTTCAGATGTTCCTGCTGTAACGTTTAGGTAGTGACCTTTAATTTCACCAGTTTCAGCTTGTGATTTGTAAAGTGCTTCAGCTACGAAAAGGAAACGGTCTCTCCAACGCATGAATGGTTGAGAAGTTACGTTTTCATCGTCTTTTGTGAAGTCAAGACCACCACGTAAACATTCGTATACTGCACGACCGTAGTTTTTAGCAGACAGACCTAATTTTGGTTTGATTGTACATCCTAAAAGTGCACGACCATATTTGTTTAGTTTGTCACGTTCTACTTGGATACCGTGTGGAGCACCTTGGAATGTTTTAGCATATGCAGGTGGAATACGTAAATCTTCAAGACGAAGAGCACGTAATGCTTTAAAACCAAATACGTTTCCTACGATTGAAGTGAAAAGGTTTGTTACAGAACCTTCTTCAAAAAGGTCAATTGGATAAGCAACATAAGCGATATATTGGCTATCTTCACCAGCAACTGGTTCGATATCATAACAACGGCCTTTGTATTTGTCAAGGTCAGTTAAACCGTCAGTCCATACTGTTGTCCAAGTTCCAGTTGATGATTCTGCAGCAACCGCAGCCCCAGCTTCTTCTGGTGGTACACCTGGTTGAGGAGACATACGGAATGCAGCAAGAATATCAGTTTCTGTTACTTGGTAGTCAGGTGTGTAATACGTTAGGCGGTAATCTTTTACCCCAGCTTTAAATCCAGCAACTGCTTTTGTTTCTGTTTGTGGTGACATTTTTTTCTCCAATATGTTCATTTGACTCTTAATTCCGGGGAGGTTTGGTAAAGCCTTAGTCGGACATAGGCTGTACGCCTCTATGAGACTCTCCGGGGTCAATACTGAAATGAACAAATTTATTTATATAAGAAAGTCTACTCGTTATATGATTGAGTTTGATTCGGGGCTTGGAGCGAAGCTCGTGGAGTGAAGCAGTATGGTATCGAGTATGAAATCAATGACATGGGCTGGGGCTATGCCCGTGCCCCATCAAGCTACTCAACATCGAACCCTCCCTCTACAGTATAGCCCTTCAGCGAAGCTCGTGCAAGAATCGAGTTTGATGTATTGAGTAGGGCGTAGCCTATTTCAAACTCGAATGAACAACAATCAACATGGGCGGGGCTTCGCCCAGGCAAAGCCCCAATCAAAAACTATGAGCAATTTTTTTTGCCAAAACAAATGAACAACGAAAAAAAATGCTTAAAAAAAGCCAAGAAAATGTATACACAAAATTTTCTGCTGTTTGATATTTTGTAAAAAAACCAAATTGTTTGAAATCAATGGCTAAGCCACCAAAATATTTTGTTTGTTGAGGATTTAAAAAGAGGGCAACAAGAATAGAAAGAAGACAATAAAAGTGAAAATTTGCTATAGGCGCTAATTCGCGAAGCGAATAAACATTTTGATTCATTTCAATTTTTTATGCACTGTTCGAGCTTCGCTCCTGCGAAGCCCGGACACAATACCAAATACGCCCGTCCTGTTTCGAGTTTGGAATTGATTGTATTGCGCAAAGCGCAAACTGGATCAAACTCAATACCTAATACAATATCCAACTAAATACTCAACCCGAGGCTATTATTTGCCTAACTTTCAAGGCCAAGTCAGGCAGAAGAGCATGGGAAAGAACTTAGATTCTAAACCTATAATTCTCTTTTCTAAAATATATTATAAAGGAAATCTAAAAAAAAGCAAGACAATTAAAATTTTTGTCATCTTCATTTAATTAAAGCCTTATGATCTGTTATTTATTTAGTCCCCATATCGATCTATTCATAGGAGCACGTATTCGCTTCGCAGGAGCGAAGCTCGAATCAATATCAAGCTACGCGGGCTTCGCCCATGCGAAGCAGGAGGACTTATGCAGTATGATAAAGCGTATGGAATGGAGTATGGGCGTAGCCCAACCATCAACTCAACACCATACACTCTCCGCAACTCCCCTCCAACATATAAAACTCGAAACTCCCATGCGGAGCACCAGAGTGAATAAACTAGGCCCTAATAAGACGCTATATACTTGCAAAAAACCCTTTAGTCAACAAATATTGCCTCATTTGGAAGTACGCTTTATGATATCAATAAAGCAATGGGGTGCTAACTCAATGGTAGAGGTGCGACCTGTAAACATAAGAGTACACGTTCAAGGGCGGTTTATAAAGTTGATCTAGTAGCTGGTCGGAGTCAGATGCTCATGTACATGCTAGAAAAACTAATAAAAAACTCATGAAAAGTATTTTTATTTAGAAACTTATAACTTTTAAGGGTGAGAAAAAATCAATCAGCTGGGGTTTCGCCAAAGGGCTATGCCGAGGCGTAGCCCGCGCGGAGCTCTACTGCATCAAATTTCTTCAATTCCCTTCGCTTTAATGTTCAAGTTGAATACATAACCGGTCAATAGAATCGCCTCGGGTTTGTTATTGGGTTGAATGGCGTATTCGGTATTGAGTAAGATTGAGTAGTCTTGAGTTCGACCTTTGGTCGATTACATACTATTCCAAAAACTTCCAAACTCGAAAACATCAATATCGAACACTACCAAACGCAATACCGTATAGGGAAGAATTGATTCAGCAAGGTTTTATGTTAAGAAAAAATGGATAATCTGCCAAGAAAACTTATGCAATAAAACGATGCACTATAAATTTTAAAATTCGCTGTTTGTAATTCGTTGGGACGATAAGATGCGAGTTCGATGTTGAGGAGCTTGGTATTGATATGGGCTGGGGCTACGCCCGTGCCCCTATATCAAACACTTTGATTCCCTACTCAAACTCAAATATATGCTCGGAAATTCCAGTCTGATTTATTCAGTATGCTGATAAAGTCAATATGGGCGAAGCCCCAATATACAAGTGAATGCTAGCGGCATTTTTAGAATACTCTCGTTCGATGTTATAGACTCTACCTATAATTTGACATTTCGTGAGACATCGTAAAATAAGGATCCATTTATCGCAAAAAAAGTTATAGGAACAGGAAAATTTATTGAAAATAATATTTTTCATAAAAAGGATGTTGAAAAAAGCAAATGCCTACTTGTAATAAGTAAGGATATATAAAAAATTTATACAAAAATCTATGCTTTTTGGTTCTGTATTGCTTGGTAGGGGCGTAGTTGCGTAGAGTGTTCGATGTTGAGTTGATTCTTGGGCTACGCCCATACTCCATTCCATACTCGAAATCATACTGCATAAGGTCCTGACGCAATAAATGCCAAACTTAGCAGTAGATGAGGCTAACTTTCAACTATGATTTATCAAAAACATAAATAGCTAAACTTCTCCACGAGAATAAGTCTTGCTTCGGTCTACATATCACGCCGGGGTACTGATTCGCAAAGCGAATATGTGTTTCTTTGTTTTTCGTTTATCATAAGGAGCCGTGTGAGGTGTAAATCTCATGCACGGTTTTGAAGTCCAGAAATTCTATTAAGTACATTTAGATATTGGCATATAGCTGTGGCTAAACCGAACGGCTATGCCGATGTGAAGCTTTACGTCCATTCATATTTAATAAGATTTCTGAGATTAACTACTCGGCTTTTAACCGAATAGTTCTGGGTTCGAGTCCCAGGCATCCCAAAATTATTTATTAAGTCCAGTTTTATAAAGGGAATACGCGTGTTCGGTATTGACCAGTTTGACCTAGAGTTCGATGTTGAGTTGATTGTTGAGTTTGATGTTGAGTAGCTTGACAGGGCACAGGCGTAACCCCAGTCCATGTCATTGATTCCATCCTCGATTCCATACAGTTTGACCGAAGGTCAATAGATTCCGTTCTGCTTCGCGAAATTGAGAAGCAAATACGTCAACGCGGGCTACGCCCAGTCAAACTCGATTCGTACAGTTCTATAATTGGCAGGGGCTATGGAGGGGCGTTTATTCGCGAAGCGAATAAGCCCCGCCGCCCTGCGAAGAAGCCCCAACCTAAACCTTCTTCAAATGGATATTTTTATTCCTTTGAAGTATTATCTCATTCATAGAGAATGAGAATGCAGTTGGGGTGTCGCCAAGTGGTACGGCAGCGGGTTTTGATTCCGCCATTCGGAGGTTCGAATCCTTCCACCCCAGAAATTCAATTATGAGGTCAACGATAAGAACTCTGCCGATTTGCATGGCCAGTTTCTAGTTTGGAAGAGCGTATGGTGTTGAGTTCGACCTTCGGTCGATTCCATATGCCCTACCATATTCAATACCGAATATACCAATGGCCATGGGCGTAGCCCCCGTTGATGAGTATGCTTCACTCCTACGCTCAATTTTGTTATTCAAGCCTTTTTAGCTCAGAGGTAGAGCATCGTATTTGTAATGCGACGGCCGTCGGTTCGATTCCGACAAAAGGCTCATATATTTGCAGCCCCCTTAGAATTTCGACCAAAAGAATAGATCTTATACACTATTCTTTTAGAATTTGATTAAGCTACGATTTAACTTCACGCATACGTTCATAGCCTCATGCAGAGCTCTGGTCTAGAAAAACTTTTCGGAAGGGGTGGGATTCGAACCCACGGTAACTCACGCCACATTGGTTTTCAAGACCAACACCATCGACCACTCGGACACCCTTCCATTTCTATTTTCTGAGTCTCATGTCTTGGAATCTACGCTGATTCGCATTGTGTTTAATGTTGCGTAGCAGGAGGGCCTTCTATAGTATGATAGAGCGTATGGAATCAATGACATGGGCTGGGGCTACGCCCGTGCCCCGTCAAGCTACTCAACACCATACACTCTACGCAACTACGCCCCAAAGTTCATTGCCCCGTTTAATTATGCCAAGAACCAGAATCGAACTGGTGACACGAGGATTTTCAATCCTCTGCTCTACCGACTGAGCTATCTCGGCATATTTTATTTAAATATGACTTGGCAGATTTTATAAAGAACAAGGTGTTTTGTCAAATTATTTAATTTATATATCCGGGCCTTATGCAGTATGATAGAGCGTATGGAATCAATAACATGGGCTGGGGCTACGCCCGTGCCCTGTGAAGCTACTCATCACTACTCTAACTCAATTCTGAACTGCGCTAATTGATATTGCAGAAAAAATATTTTCGAGATATGATTGGCCAAGGCTCCTATGTTAAAGGAAATAGAGAATTGGTAGCTATTTATATCCGCTTCGCGAATCATTTTTCCTGAACCCCATTTTTCCGACTGAAAACTCTTTTTTAACTGGCGCCCGGGTTCGATGCAGGAATAGTATGGAATAGTAGTATGGGCGCAGCCCAATCAAGCTACATGGGCTGGGGCTACGCCCGTGCCCGCACTACTCTAACTCGATTCCATAAACTGCCCATAAAATATTTTAAACTATGGTAAAAATTGAAGAACTACTCGAAGCTGGAGTCCATTTCGGGCATCGAATCACAAAATGGAATCCGCGAATGGCCCCTTTTATCTTTGGTGAGCGGAACGGAATTCATATTATTGACTTAATTCAAACAGCACAATACCTTAATGAAACAACAAATTTTCTAAAAAATTTTAAAAAACCCTTAGCAAACGAGAGCCCAGCTCCAGCTTCTAATCGTCGAAAAGAAATTCTTTTTGTTGGAACAAAAAAACAAGCAAGTTCACTGATTGAATTTGCTGCAAACAAAATTAACGGAATGTCAGAGGCGCTAAGTCCAATAGCTCTATCTGGATCAAATGTAGATTTCAGCGAAAAAGCAACTGGCGCGGGGGCAGTGTTTGCGCAAGCGCAATTCGTGCCCAGTCGCGAAGCAAATCAGCCCACACAATCAAATCGAACAATTACAGCACATTATGTGAATCATCGATGGCTTGGTGGTTTATTAACAAATTGGGCGACTATGAAAATTTGTATCGATCACCTGAATACTCTGGAAACTCGTGAAGCAAAGGGTGAATTAAATACTCTTCCAAAAAAAGAAAGAGCAGTTTTAAAGAAACAATATGATAAATTAAATACATATTTTGGTGGTATTAAAACTATGAAAGACCGCCCAAATCTTGTTATCATTATTGGCCAAGATTCAGAAATGAATGCAGTAAGAGAATGTAATAAATTACAAAGTATGGCTGAATTAGCAGATGGTAAGTCTTCTACGCTTCGAACAATTACTTTACTAGATACGAATTGTGATCCCTCACTTGCTGATCTTTTTATTCCTGCAAATGATGATTCAACAAAATCACTTGAACTTATTCTTGGAAAATTAACTGAAGCCCTTTGCTCTTAATCTTCCCTTAGGCTTTGCATTGGCTGATCTTGTGTAGCTTGGTAGCGTATGCGCTAAGCGCAACAGTATACACATAGACTTCATACTGGGCTTCGCCCCCGCCCGCGCGAATTTATACAATACCTGAAAACTACAGTTTTGAGTTTGGAAGTGTTTGCGCGTACGGCTTTGCTGTATTCGGTATTGAGTTTGATCGAGTTTGCGCTTTGCGCAATACAATCAATACCAAACACGAAACTGCTTCGCTGAACGGCTATGCCGAGGCGAAGCCCGCGGGCAATGATTGGGGCTATGCCGTATACCGAATACAAATAATAAAAAACGGTGGCACTGCCCTCGCCGCTTGCTATTAAGCTTGAAACGAGTTTTCGTTGGGCAGGGGTTGGAGCTAAGCTTATGCGAAGCCAAAAAGTCTTATCTCAAGTTAAGCGAAGAGAAACCTCAAGAAAATATAGGCATACGCAGGGGCTTCGCCCGGGCACGGCCGAGGATGAGACCCATTAATGAAGAAATAGTTTCGCGTAGCTAATACCCAATCGACAAATGCATGGAAGGATGTCTGAGTGGTCGAAAGAACCGAATTGCTAATTCGGCGGGGCTTTTGCTCCCATGGGTTCAAATCCCATTCCTTCCGTTTTTAAGAACTGGGTATCCTTATCAATTAGATGTTGCGCTGCTTGTAGCCGTGCGGCTCTGGCGGGGCTGCCGAATGAATGTATTCGGTTGTATGTATTGACCTTCGGTCAAACTGTATGGAATGGAGTATGCAGTAGAGTGTATGGTGTTGAGTAGCTTGACGGGGCACGGGCGTAGCCCCAGCCCATGTCATTGATTCCATACGCTCTCTCATACAAGGAACAATCAACTCAACATCAAACTCGATTCGTGCCGTTCAGCGTAGCAGGATGGCTATACCCCTACAGGACTTTATAGAACTTACCAAATTTCAATTTAAAAGAAGTCTTAAATATGTTGAAGTTTTCAATTTGGCATAACAAATACGAAATGTGTTATTATAAAGATAACTTCTTTTTGTAATATCCATTTATCTTAACAGATCAGATTGTTTTGATGCAGGGCATAACCCTAACTCATTCATTACTGCGGTACAATTCCAAGAGAAAGGGAAGAATTATTTATTTTTTATAACTTTAGAACTATGACAGCTACATTAGAAAGACGTGAAAGCGCGACTCTTTGGGGTCGTTTCTGCGAATGGGTAACATCTACTGAAAACCGCCTATACATCGGATGGTTTGGCGTATTAATGATCCCAACTCTATTAACAGCAACTTCTGTATTCATTATTGCATTCATCGCTGCTCCACCAGTGGACATCGACGGTATCCGTGAGCCAGTTTCTGGTTCTCTTCTGTACGGAAACAACATCATTTCTGGTGCTGTAATTCCTACTTCAAACGCTATCGGTCTTCACTTCTACCCAATTTGGGAAGCAGCTTCAGTTGACGAATGGCTTTACAACGGTGGTCCTTACCAACTAATCGTTTGCCACTTCTTCATCGGTGTATGTTCATACATGGGTCGTGAATGGGAACTTTCATTCCGTTTAGGAATGCGTCCTTGGATCGCTGTTGCTTACTCAGCTCCAGTAGCTGCAGCAACTGCTGTATTCATCATTTACCCAATCGGACAAGGTTCATTCTCTGATGGTATGCCTCTTGGTATCTCTGGAACTTTCAACTTTATGATCGTTTTCCAAGCAGAACATAACATTCTTATGCACCCATTCCACATGCTAGGTGTTGCTGGCGTTTTCGGCGGCTCTCTATTCTCAGCTATGCATGGTTCTCTAGTAACTTCTTCACTTATCCGTGAAACTACTGAAAACGAATCTGCAAACGCAGGTTACAAATTCGGTCAAGAAGAAGAAACTTACAACATCGTTGCAGCTCATGGCTACTTCGGTCGTTTAATTTTCCAATACGCTTCTTTCAACAACTCTCGTTCTCTTCACTTCTTCCTTGCTGCTTGGCCAGTAATCGGTATTTGGTTCACTGCTCTAGGTATTTCAACTATGGCTTTCAACCTTAACGGTTTCAACTTCAACCAATCTGTTGTAGACTCACAAGGTCGCGTAATCAACACTTGGGCTGACATCGTTAACCGTGCTAACCTTGGTATGGAAGTTATGCATGAACGTAACGCTCACAACTTCCCACTTGACTTAGCTTCAGTTGAATCTTCAATTAACGCTTAGTTTTGTTGGACAAATTCATTCCTCGACCTTCGGTTGATATTTGAATTTGTAAAAAGGACTGAAACCCAATATATTCTATTGGGTTTCGGTTCTCTTGCACACAAATTAAAGATCTAATTTAATATCCTTTATCTTAGAATAACTTCAGCTCATGCCTTTTAGAATAGGAAGTCCTTTACTCAAGTTTTCCCTCGAATTAAATTTTGTGTAGCTTGGTAGTTTTGCCCGAGCGAAATTCTGACGCATAGACTTCATACTAAATTCTGTAAAGAATCGCCCCGATCGGTCAGGTAACTTATTCACTGTAGATTATATATTGCGTTTGGTATTGACCTGTTTGATGTTGAGTTGTTTTTTGCTTGTATGGTAGAGCGTATAGAATCAATGACATGGGCTGGGGCTACGCCCGTGCCCCGTCAAGCTACTCAACACCATACACTCTACTGCATACTCCATTCCATACAGTTTGACCGAAGGTCAATACATTCCATACCCAATACAACAGGTCAATACAGAACACTGCTGAATGGCCGAATAGACCAAAGATACTTTACTACAAACCCGAGGCGAATCGTTATAATGATGAGCCTAATCCTACATATGAACCGTAAAATAAAATACTTAAAAGACCTAATGCAGCAATTCCAACAACTAAACCTACAAGAAATAAAGGAATACGGCCTGTTGTTCCAGTATTTGACATAAAATATCCTCTTTTGAATATGACCTTCGGGTACAAGCTGGCCTAGATTATAAACCCTTTTAATACGTCAATGCCACACTCGATACATAGCAAACCCGAGGTTAAAGCCTAGGGGCCCTGCATGGGCGAAGCCCTAGTTACGTCCAGCGGCGTCCCATGGGCGTAGCATAGGGCTTAGCAGGAGCGAAGCTCGTGCAGATTAGTTAAAAATATAACTGGAAAAAAGTACAGCAAGAACAAAAATAAGAAGTAAACCCCAATACAAACTTGTACGGTTTAATTCTACGGTTTGCTTATTTGGATTCGGATTACACATAAAGACCTCTTCTTTTAATTAGCTTAAATCGAGACTAGGGCAGAGCCTCGTGTTTTTGAGCCAGGAGCATGGCGTAGACGGCCCCAACTCAATTGCGGATAGATTACGCAAGGCGAGTTGAGCAGCGCGTCGCGTCCTCGCCGGCGCTGAACGAATCTGCATGCGAAGCAACGTACTATTGAATAGTATATTAACGTTGAATAAACTGCATTGCAGTAATTGCTCCTAAGAAAAATACTGTTGGAACAGCTAAAGCGTGCACAGAAAGCCAGCGAACTGTAAAAATTGGATAAGTAAATGCCTTATTTGATGACATAAATATTTTTGAGAAAAATAAAATGGAGAATCCATTTTTTGATATGAACAGGGGAGAGGGCGGGACTCTATGTATTCGGTATTCTATGGAATGTACGGAATCGAACTCGAGGTTAGAGTAGCCCAGTTCAGAATTGAGTTAGAGTAGTGCGGGCACGGGCATAGCCCCAGCCCATGTAGCTTGATTGGGCTGCGCCCATACTACTATTCCATACGATTCCTGCATCAAAATCGATTCAGGCAAAGCCCATGGGCTTATACCCCATTCCTGCATCGAATTCAACTAAACTCGAATCGGCATTGTTCGGTAGTATTTGATATTGATGTTTTCGCTTCACAAATGGGCTGCGACACTATTTCCATACCAACCACAACACGAACCTCAATATCAAATACGAGGATCAACTATTATGGAACAAGTTGATCTAATGCTTCTAATGCATTAAAACGATCTGTCAGTAATGGAACTTCTTGACGGTTTTCTGTAAAATATTCATTCGGACGTGGAGTCCCAAAAACATCATAAGCAAGACCTGTACTAACAAAAAGCCAACCAGCAATAAAAAGACTTGGAATTGTAATACTATGAATAACCCAATAACGAATACTCGTTACGATATCTGAAAAGGGACGTTCACCAGTGCTTCCGCTCATAAATTTTTCTCCTTCCTTTTGATTTGTGTTGAGTATTATTTAGATTCGCGAAGCGAATAACTTGATGTTGAAAATGATTGAGAAGAGGGTAAATATTCGGTATTATGTTGAATCGAGTTTGTTATTGTGTTTGATGTAGCCTTCGATGCGCGGAATCGACCAACGGTCGAAGACTAACTCGATTCCAAATAATACCGAATATATAACGAACTCTACGGGGCGAAGCAGTTTCGCGAAGCGAATAGGACACAATACCAAACCCCAGCCCTTATCATCTTCAAAAACAAAGATAATTGCTTAATCCACCTCAAAATCGTACTCAATCTGATCCTCAACATCAAACGCAATGCGGAAACCATTAATATCAAATGACTAAACTTAATTTTATTATACTCTTTTTTTTTATGAATAAACAGGGACCTAAAACAAGATCTTTTGAGCTGAGAATTAGCAACACGTACTCTCCCTTTACTCTTTCTTGTTTGTCTCGTATACTGGTATTGGGTTTGAGTAAATAGATTCGGAGGAGCGAAGCAGTATGGTATCGAGTATGGAATTAATGACATGGGCTGGGGCTACGCCCGTGCCCCGTCAAGCTACTCAACATCGAAGACTCGATTTCGCTTCTCGAATACAGCATAGCAATTCAGCGAAGCAGTTTCGAGTTTGGTAGAGTCTTGTTGGGGCGTAGTATGGGCGAAGCCCTCTATCAAGCTACGCAACATTAAACTCGAGGCCCTCCTGCTACGCCCTATTTAGGCTACGACCTACACAATACCGAATAAAGCGTAGCCCTAACTCGAAACAAAAAAACTACCCAAGGTTAAAGACAAAGAAAATTGATTCAATTCCGAATATGCATACTTAAACTCCAATACGCGAAGCTACGCCATAGTTGAGCCTCAACCTACCTGAGTCTAAGACAGGCGAAATGATTTATCCAAAAAATGGAAAAACTAAAGCATCTGGATAGAATCTATTGACTTCAATAAGAAGTCCTGCTAAAAATCCAAAGTATAAAAACGATACGACTGGAGCAGTTGATAGATATGTTGTAAAATCTTTCATAAGGTTATTTGAAATTTTTTGATTTGTTTGATTGGGCATATTCAGAGTTGTATTGAGTTTGATCGAATGAAATAAGGAGTGTAGTATGCAGTTTGGAAGTGTTTGCGCGTACGCGCGCAATGACACTCAATACCGAATAGGCAACAAGCTACAATCTACAAAAGATCAATACCAAGGTATTCAACATCAAACGGTGCTTTGCCCATATCATGCTATTTATAAAGTTGAGTTCCTAAACGTACAGCGAGAATACCTGTGATAAGAGCAACAAAAAGAGCAATAAACACTTGTGAATCTGATAACATATTTTTTTAAACTGATGAAAAATAGAAAATGCTTATTCTTTCGACCTGGAGCTTACTCGCCGGCGTATTTGAGTTTGAAGTATTGATGTTGAGTTCGATGCAGGAATCGTATGTAATCAATGATACGAGCTTTGCTGAATGGCTATGCTGTATTCGCGAAGCGAAACTGCTTCGCTCCTGCGAAGCAGAACGGCAGTCTTCGGTATGTATTGACCTTCGGTCAAACTGTATGGAATGGAGTATGAAATCAATGACATGGGCTGGGGCTACGCCCGTGCCCCGTCAAGCTACTCAACATCTACTCAACATCAAACTCGATTCGTGTCGTACATTTCATACTCAATACATACAACTGGTCAATACCGAACTCTACCAAACCCAAGGCCAAACTCCATAAACAACCCAAGGCAAAGTCGTTCACTTAGCGCGGGCTGGAACGGCTTTACTCGAGCTTCGCTCCTGCGAAGCCCCGCCCATTTATCCACATTTATTCCAATTCTTTTATTTTCTTTTATTTTACACGATTTTTGAGGTTTTTTCAAAATTGAAAATAAAAAGAAAAATCTTATCTTATATGACCTGGTTTTGATTCCTTGCCGACAGTCTCTCATGGAGCTAGCGTATTTGGTATTGAGTATGGTAGAGCGTATGGAATCGACCGAAGGTCGAACTCAACAACATACCCTCTTCCAAACTTGAATAGATCGATTCTTGCAATACCGAATACGCCAATACTAAAAATACCCGCCACGACAATACGCTTCGCCGAGGCCTAGATTTGCGAAGCGAATACGCCCTGCTGTGAGTTAAAAAATTTTATGACTATTGAAATTCTTTCCAAAAATTTGATTTTTTTAACTTTATTTGGAAGTATGATAACTTTTTGGAGTCAAGCAAGTTTGCAAATGGAATCCTTCAGTCTCGGGAAAGCCTTACAAAGCGAACCTGAAGGCGCTGTTTCGAGTTTGCCGAACGTCAATACCGAATACGCTACGGCTTCCCTCGATGATCATACTCCAGCCATGGCCGAAGGCCCCCATATGGCTTTCTCAAAGATTCCAAGTTTTTTATTGACATGTAGTTTTCTTTTGATAACCAGTGATCTTTTTTCTCGATGGTTTATTTCAAAACATCCGCCTTTAAGTAATCTTTATGAATCACTTCTTTTTTTAAGTTGGAATTTTATTGGATTTTTTTTCATCCTTCAAAATTTTGAAAAGAAATCAACACTTACGTATTCGCAGGGCTCGAGCTTCGCTCCTGTCGGCGAAACTCCATTTGGCCGAGGCCCTTCAGGTCCGCCCATTCAGATGCAGGAGGGCCTCGAGTTCGATGCAGGAATCTTTTCGCAAAGCGAAATCAAGACTAACTCAATTCCGTACGCCCCTAAGTCAAATACGGTTCATCAAACTTCTCTTCTTCCATTTATTGGAGGAATATTAAGTTCGACAACTTTGTTTATCCAAAGTTTTGCTGATTGGCAATTACCAGATGAAATGCGTGAAATCAAACCTTTAATTCCAGCACTCCAATCAAACTGGTTGCTGATGCATGTAAGTATTATGATTTTAAGCTATGCCGCATTGTTGATCGGATGCATTTTAGCAATTATATATTTAATTCTTGCATTGACAAATTCTCAACCGGTGGGTATTGAGTATGAAACGTATTCGCAAAGCGAAATCAAATCAAACTCAAATTTTGTGCTTAACGAAACTTTGTCGAAGTTGGATTCATTAAGTTACAGAACATTAGCTTTTGGTTTTCCTTTATTGACCTTAGGAATTCTTTCTGGAGCTGTTTGGGCAAATGAAGCATGGGGATCGTATTGGAGTTGGGATCCTAAAGAAACTTGGGCTTTTATTACTTGGTTAATTTTTGCCTTTTATTTACATACACGTTTACAATATGGTTGGATAGGGGCTAAATCAGCAGGTATTGCGAGTTTTGGTTTTTTTATTGTTTGGCTATGTTACCTTGGCGTGAATTTATTGGGGAAAGGGCTTCACAGTTATGGATGGCTAAATTAATTTTGTTCGCTGACTGATATATTCGAGTTTGGTAGAGTCTTGTTTGGGCGTAGTATGCAGTATTGATATGGGCGAAGCAGTTTCGCGAAGCGAAAACATAAAACTCGAGACCCTCCTGCTATGCAGGAGCGAAGCTCTAATACAATACCGAATATATCAGCTCGACATTACATTGGATGTAGAGCGCCTTTTGCAGTATGCTAGAGGGCTTCGCCCATAGACTCTACGCAACTACGCTCATACTGCTACGCCCTATCAATAATAAAAACCCCCTCTTTATATTTTAAGATCTAATAAAATTTTAAGAAGTCAGAAGGAACAACAGATCAGGCGGGTAGGGTGTCGTACATTTGAGTTTCTGTGTTACCAAGTATTTGAAGTTTTGCGAATAATATATTATTCGCAGATATGCGTAGTTTGCGGTATTTAGTATTGTGTTGAATCGAGTTTGACGTAGGGGCGTAGGGGCGTACGGAATCAATTCGCGCGGGCTCCGCCCATTCGAGCCCTGCATCAAACTCGATTTGTGCCAGTTTCGCGTAGCGAATACAAGCTCCTGCGAATTAAACTCGAGGCCCTCCTGCTTCGCCCCTATCCATACCGAATCTTACCAAACTCAATAACAAACTCGATTTGACCCTTATTTACGCACC
>Ga0208966_1000122_pt1 | contig 24703 bp, 23 predicted proteins | sample GreLakmeHU45MSRF_FD_187701 | JGI IMG/M metagenome (GOLD analysis project Ga0208966, IMG submission 187701) | Freshwater lentic microbial communities from great Laurentian Lakes, MI, USA - Great Lakes metaG HU45MSRF (SPAdes) | ecosystem: Environmental > Aquatic > Freshwater > Lake | place: Great...
ATAAAATAATATCTTTATTTCATTTGGTAAAGATGTATTTGAAAATATATTTATAATACGATTATACCAAAATATAATAAATAAAATTATATATATTGATAATAACTTAAAATTTTCAAAATTTATTACATTTTTTTCCGACATAGGATAATAATCACAATATTTTAAATTTAAACTATCATAACTAGGGTTTACATCTTTAGAAGATAATGTACTTAGTTTTACTCTACTATTTGCGAAATTTGCTATTTCTATAATATTTGTAATTAATACAACAAGTAACAATGATACAATTATGAATCTCATTATAGTATCAACAGTATCAAATTTCATTTTATTATACCTTTTATTTATATATATTTTAAAAATTTTACTAAATTGCTTTAAATATCCACAATAATAAGAATATTGTTATAGGATAACTGACTCTTAATAAAAATTCTTGAAAATCAGTTAATATATTATCCCCAATATATTTAGATAAATAATAAGTTAACATTCTATCTATTGAAATACCGAGAACAATTACAAGAGAAAATAATGATAATTTAATTACTTCTGTTCTCTTTAAATTCATTCTATCAAAAAAATTATATTCATTTCCGCGTTTTCTTAAATTTTCATTATTATATATGTACTCATTTTGTTTATAAGATTGATTTGAAATTGGAATTAATGATGTATTATTCATATGTTGCTGTTGCGAAAGTTGTTGTATATGTATTGGCGATTGTTGTATATTTTCAGTTTTATATTGTGCCTGTTGTGCCTGTTGTGCCTGTTGTGCCTGTTGTGCCTGTTGTGCCTGTTGTGCCTGTTGTGCCTGCTGTGCCATTTGAGTTTGTAACATAATTTGTTGTGATTTTGAAGATTTATCTTCTATAGACATATCATTATTGCTCATTTTGTTAATTTTTTGTGTAGAATATGAATTATCCATATTATCACCTAATAAATTGTCGTCTCCACCATATAATAAACTTAAATCTGTCATAATATCTATATATATATATGGAAATAAATTATAAAATTACTTGAAAAATAATAATCTTTAAGTAATACAGATTAAATGAATAAAAGCATTGATTATGAAAGTTTGTTTACATATATATCATTATTATTAGCATTCGCAATATTTATTATATTAATGTATGGGTGTTTATCTAATAATTATAGCAATATAGAAAACTTTACAACAACTCCGTCGCAACCTGAAAATGCCGAAATTATAAGTATGGCAGTAAATGCTACAGGAGGAATAACATCAATAACTCTTAAGGCAGATAAAAAAGGAAAGTATTATAAAGATAAACCGCCTCTAATAACTATTGCTATACCTACAGCGACTGGTTCTGTACAAGCGACGGCGACAGTTGTATTAAATTCTGCTGTAATTGCTGGAACTACACCTGAACTATGCGAAATTGCCAGCATAACAATAGGAACAGCAGGTTCTAATTACACAACTGCAGATATTACTAAAATTACATTTGAAACTATAGAAGCCTACAAAATACGCTATCCGGTAGCCCAAGCAACTACAGCAACTACAGCAACTACAGCAACTACAGCAACTACAGCAACTACAGCAACTACAGCTGTAGATACAGAGCCTGTAATAGCAGAGATAGCAAATATTACTGTAAATTCTACAGGAGGAATAACATCTATAAATCTTAATTCAACAGCTAAAGGCAAATACTATAAAAATGAACCACCTCTAATAACTATTATGTCTCCAACAGATACTACAGGCGAGCAAGCAAAAGCAGTTGCTAAATTAAAATCAACAACTATTACAAATACATTGTTATATGAAATTGATATAATTGATATAACAGAAGAAGGTAAAAATTATGTAGTTGCTGACAGCAATAAAATAAGCATAGAAACTATCGCAGATTATAAACTTCGCACAAATCCTATAATAACTTTAACAGATGAACAAAAACAAAATATAACAACATTAATAAATGGATGCAGTGCTTTAAATAATAAACAATCCTATATTACTAAAATTACTAGCAATAATTTAAGAAAACAAGATGTAGATAGTATAATATCAGAAGTTTCTAAATCTTCATAAATTTCTAATTATCATCATCATTATTGTTATTTACAAAATTTTTATTAAATTGTGTTAATTTTATTCCTTCATTACTATAATCAATCTCTCTTTTTTTATAATAATCTATATTATCACGCGAATATTCTTCATTTTCATCATCACTATCACCCTCTATCTCTTCTTGATAATATTGATAGTCTATATAATTCATTTTATATTCAGGATTTAATATAGAACCTTCTGGAAATTTATTCTGTTTAGGTTCATAATAATAAATAGCAAAAACTATATTGTGATTAACACCTTTAAAATCATACAATAATCCTTTATTTGTTTCAAAACGCAAAGATATTCTTGATAATTTACCAATTGGATGAAATTCGCGAATAGGCAATTTTGTAATTGCTAATCTTTCACTATTAATACCCATATTATCTACACGAAACTTTGCTAAGCCGAGAGAATATTTAGAATATGACAAAGAACCAAATAAATGCTCTTCAATTTCTGGACATTTTAATACAATGTATTTATTACCTATTAAATATACAATTCCAGGAGATGTTATTATATTTTTATCAAATTCTATATTATCTATAACTTTTGTTAATTTTGTATTTATAATACTATGAAACATTTTATACATCCGTCTGTCGGTATTATATATACTTTTATACTGATATCTGTCGTTAATATATAAAGGGTTTATTGAGTTATATAAATCAAAACCAAGATTCTCATATATTGTTGAACGCTCCATATCAAGTATAAAAGGTAATCTCGAATATATATCTATTAAATTTGTTAATTCGGCAGGTTCTGAATGTTTCTTAAATCCTATTTCACTATCTTCTTTTTCTTCATAATTTAATAAAAATGTTTTAAACGTATAATCTCCCGTATCAATACTAATCTTATTAAATATATCAATGTAATTAATATATTCATTTTCTCCATAATTTTTAGTATCATTATCATTATCATTATCATATAGTTTATACCATATTGTCAAACCCTTTATTATAGTATTATTTCTACATAATGCTATTTCATTCGTTTTAAGTTCTCTGTTATATATTTTAAAATCTTTAATATACATCTTAGCACCATCGTTCCAATAACCCTTATAATTATTTCCTGTCTTATTTAATGTAATAGGTGCTGAAAGACTTCTTCCTATATATTTTTTTATATAAAAAACATTTTTAATCGTTTTTTTTACTGTAAACTGTTGAACTATATTTAATGATAGAGAATTATTAGATATATAAATATTCCATTTATTTTCTAATATAGTCCAACATATATGTACTTCTTCGCTTAAATCTACATTGGCAATTATATTTTTATCACCTTCTATAGTACCATCACCTATAATAAATTGTATATCATATAGTTCTCCTTCAATTATTTTAAGAACATTAACCGTCATAGCAGTATAATTTGTGTTTGTTTGATTCCATAAATGATAATAACCAAAACTGAAAATACAATAAGTATTATCTTTAGAATAATAATAATTATAAATTGCTTCTGCTTTTACTTTAAAAGAATATGTTATACCTAATTCATTACCTCCAATTAATGTTTCGTTACCATACGTGTTTACATAATTAGCATATATATTATAAATGTTTATATTGTTACTAAGTTCTATATAACCGCTATTTTCTAATAATGTGTAACTATCGATATAAGAACAATTATATTTTATTAAATTACATGCTATTTTTTCTGTAACACCATTTTTAATTACATTATCTTCTTCGTTTGTTCCCAAATAATAATATATTAAATTGTTTTCAATATCTATATTATACATAGTACGCGGAATACTAGCGTCAATTATTTCCATACCAATTACATTTTTAAAAGGGACTGTAAATTCAACAACATATTTATTTGGATTAGGAAATTTGTCTCTGTCTCTATCAGTGCTATCTATTAAAAATGTGTAATTTTGTTTAATACTATTATTTTTAAGATAATTAATATCTTCAATAGACATATTAATAATTTACTTATTTATTATACGTATATTATTTTTTATATCTAATTTTGAGTTAAAATGGTATATAACTACAGAATAATCTTGATTAACCACCCATAAATAGCACATAAGTTAGTAAAACATATCTAAAAATTATTAAAGATTGTTTGTTTAATATATTTACTTTTTGATTCTTTTGATATACTATTAATTTTTTTAAGTATTTTAGGGAAATACTTAGATATAAACTCTGTTATATCATCGTCATTATTATATTTATATATCTTTATAAACTCTTTGAAGTATATATAAAATATTGCTCTTAAAACAATATAACAATAAGAATGTGTTTTCTCGTACCATTTATTATTACCTTGTTTATTTAAGATTCTTCTTGCTATTTCAATATTATGCTCTCTATCCTCTTTAATTATCTTCTTAAATGATGAAAATGTCATATTGTTTTCAATAGAATAAAAGATGACATTTATAATAATTGCATAGGTTTCTACAATTGCTTCATTTGGTATTAATACTTGATTATTATCTATTCTACATGTATTCTTTATTATTTGTATATTTTTATTAGACCAATTTTCAAAATGTATATTAGAATGATGAATTAATTCGTGTATTATTACTTTTTCATAATCTTCTTTTCTAACTATATATATATTGTTAGAATTAATATATGTAAACCCGCCATTTATATTAATTGCTGCGACATTCTCGTTTTTTTTATTTGGTAGTTTGCGTTTTAAAGGGTTTAATAATATATAATAATTAAACCCTTGATATGATTTAATATCAAATAGTTTTTTAATTAAAAATACGCGATATATACTATTATATAAATGTTGTCTCATTTTTGGTGTAATGACTTTTTTTGTTAATATATAAAATGTTATGTTTTTGTATTTAATACGATAACCCTTATCACATTCATCAAAATATTTAATACAAAAATTCCATTCAAAGAAACTATCATTAATTAATAAAGTTTTAAATTCTTCAAAAAATGATAATGGTATATTTTCAATAGATAGTTCATTCAATTCTATATTATAATTTTGTTTAATTAAACTATATAATTTATTTTCGTCATTATTCATCTATAAAAAACTGTCTACTCTCTTTAATAATTATAGATATATATTTGTCTTCCTTAAGTTTTAAAGAAATGTTTAATAGTTTATTAGACATTATATTACCATCATTAGTTTTATCACAATGTTCAATAGCCCGCTTAATAAAATATGTATATACAGTAGTTTTAATTGAATATTTTAAATTATTTTGTTTAATATCACAAACCCATTTATTATATTTATCCAAATATTCCCATATATTATTCTTAATATATTTGTATTTTCCTTTCAATATTTTATATACAACAAGAGATATATCATAATCTGTGTTATTTATAACACATAAATCTATATAATTATTAATATCCATATAAAATATAATATAATAAATGCTTATTTATAAATTACCATCTACTAATAAAAATACGGCATCTACTAATAAAAATACGGATTCTACGCCTACTTCACAAAACTTTAGTAATATTGTATCTCTTAGCAAATTGCCTTTCTTGAAACCACAACGTTGCATAAATATGACAATTGAACAGTATAAAAACAAAGAACATATAAATAACAAAATGTGTTATATTGAGATAGATACATCTTTATATGATATTGAAAAAAATATTATTAAAGAATTAGAAATTATAAGGAGTAAAATTCAAGTACCTTTTATAGTAAATAATAAAGCACGAATACCTCTCCCTATATATGTTTCAATTGCTAAAATAATATCAAAAGATAATGAATATATATTAAATAATTCATTGGATATTGTCAATAAGAATCCTACAACTTTTTTAGAAAAATATACTTTTAAAGGAATGATTAAAATTATTATATATGTTCCAAATTTAATGAACAATAAAGGAGTATATTATAACTATTATCCTTCGCTCGATGCTTATACAAATCAAAACAAGTGGATGGAATATATGACAAGTGAAAATTCATATTTTTTAAAAGTTATTGATTATCATAGAAAAAATCCTCCAAATGATAAAAATAAAAATGACAATTTATTTAAAAAATCTTTAAAAAATATATGTAATGATTTTGGATGTGTATCAGGAAATATAGGAGAAGATATTAAACATATTACTGGAAAATATGGTAATTCTCTATATTCTCCGTCTAAATGTCTTCAATTTAAAGAATATAGTGATAAAGATTTTATGAAGTTAAAAAAAACTGAATTTGATAAAATATATTCAAAAGAAGGTATTGGAAAATTTCAAGAAAATTTGAAAAAAATATTAGATAAAGAAAAAGAAGAAGACGACAAAAAAGACAAAAAAGACAAAAAAGACAAAAAAGACGAAGAACCCGAAGAACCAGAAGATCCTGAAGATGTAGAATTTAATTTATTACGTTCTTATGCTTCAACACTTGATATTATAGGAGAGAAAAAAAAGAAGAGCTATAATAATAATATAATGAATGACATAAATCATAGAGCAGATAGTGGTTTTATAGGTATTCAAGAGATAACTTTTAGAATGTTTAAATTAGATCCAACATATTCAAAATTTACAGATTTTTTTCATTTTATGCCTTGGGGTGATAAATTATTAAATAATGAATATGTACTCAATAGTGGTAACACATTTTCATTCGAAGATTCTAAATATTTATCTAAAAATAATATAATGACGCAGTATATAAAATTTAAATCAATAAATGATAAATTTTATATGAATTTTAATCCCAACGGAGTCCTTGCTATTTATAATAACGATGATACACAAAATAAATTAGTACCATTTACATCAAAAAATACTTTATTAAATACAACAAATAAAAGAATAGAATATAATTCAATAACAGGATTAAACTTTTTAGGAAATTATATAAAGAAAGAATTAGGTAAAAGTGAAGAAACATTATTTATAAATTATATTACTGAAAATAGAACACCTCCATACAGTCTTATATTAGATACTGACGAAAATAGTATTGGAAAATTTAAAATATATGATTTAGGATTTAATATTATATTTAATAGTTAAAAATATTATTTTTAGTTTATATATATATATAATATATAATATATAATATTAGAAGAATGATTAATAATGAATGGGATATATTGGATTTATATTTTAAAAATCATAAATACCCTTTTACAGGACATCATTTAGATAGTTATAGAAATTTTATTAAAATTAAGATACCCGAAATTATTAAATCGAATAACCCTATTACTATGATTAAAATGCAAGATAATAATAGTTTAATAGTTAAAATAGATATATATATTGGAGGATTAAATGGTGATGAAATATATGTAGATAGACCTATATCGTTTGAAAATGGAACTCCTAAATTGTTGACACCAAATGATGCAAGAATGAGAAATTTAACATATCAAACAAATATATTTTGTAAAATATTAGTTAGAATTACAAATGATAAAGGTATAATAAAAGATAATATTTTTGAAAATATTGCTATAGCAAGTATACCTATAATGCTTCATAGTGATATATGTTTATTAAAGAATAATGGTTCTGATATATTAAAATTATTGGGAGAATGCCCTTATGATACAGGAGGGTATTTTATTATAGATGGAAAGGAAAAGGTAATAATAGCACAAGAAGATATAGTTACGAATAAATTATTTACAAGTGTTTTAAAAGAAGATGACCCGAATGGATTTAGTTATAAAGGTATAATACGTAGTGTAGCAGATAAAGGCTCGGTCAAACCTTATAATATAGAGTTTTTTTATGTAAATACTCCAATAAAAAGCGAAGGTATATATAATGATGAAAAGGTGAAAATTACATATTCTTCTAAAAAATATAATTACGGTTCTATATTAGTTTCAGTTCCTTCAATAAGAGAAAAAATACCATTGTTTATTTTATTCAGGGCATTGGGTATAGAAAGTGATAAGGATATATGTAATACTATATTTGGTGAATATGGAAATAATATTGAAAAGGATTATTTTGAAAACTTTATAAGACCTAGTATAATAAGTGCTTCATATATAGATGAAAAAAACAATGAAAATTTTATATATACGCAAAATGATGCTCTTAATTATTTATATAATAAATATAAAATATTATATAAAACGGCTACTATAGAACATATAAAATCTATAATAATTACAGAAATATTTCCTAATATAGATGATATAGAAGATAAAGGTAAATATTTAGGATATCTTATATTCCAATTTATTAAAACTATTATTGGAACTTTACCTCTAAGTGATAGAGATAGTTATATATATAAACGTGTTGATATTAGTGGTTTTAAATTAACAGAGTTATTTCAAGAATCTTATATAGAATTACGTGATAATATTAGAATTAAAATAGATAGAGAATATTACTATGGTTCTTTCAAAGATAAAAATGATTATGATAAAATAATAAATCATAATAATATATTTAAAATTATTGACAGTTTAATTATAACAGAATCTTTTTCTAAATCATTAAAAGGCAGATGGGGAATGATAAGTAATAGCGATCCTGAACTTGGAATAGTTCAAGACTTATCACGTATTAGTTATATAGGTTATTTATCTCATTTAAGACGTGTTAATATACCTATTGATAGAAGTATTAAAATAACAAGTCCTCATAGATTACATTCGCAACAATGGGGAATGATGTGTCCTTTTGAAAGTCCCGATGGAGCATCAATTGGATATCTTAAAAATTTAGCATTATTAACTAAAATAACAGCGGGTATTAATATAGAAAATATAAAAAAATGTTTAATTGATATTGGTATAATTCCATTAAATAAATGTAATTTTATAATAAATAAAAATATAACAGGAGTATTTTTGAATGGTTCTTTGTATGGCTATACTGGAGATCCTATATTTATTACAAGAATATTAAAAGCATATAGAAGAAATGGATTGATAAATATATTAATATCTATATCTTGGAATATTCCATATAATGAAATAAGAATATTTACAGAAGCAGGAAGACCTTGTAGACCTTTATTAATATTAAAAAATAATAAAGAAGGAGATTACCCGTATAATGAATTATTAGTATATAAACATAACTATACAAATTGGTTCGACATGCTTAATGGAGTATATAGTAAATTAGAAGATAGTGAAAAAAATGACGACTATTATTATAGAGATGTATATATAAAACCTATAGATGAACAAGAATTTGATATATTAAACAGTATTGATAAAACAACGGGAGGGTATGTTTCCACTTTTTTAAACATTGGTGGAAAAAAATCTAAATCACCAGATACAAAAGAACAAGATATTGATAGTTATCATAAAAAATATAGAAAAGTATATAATAATATTCTAATAGAATTAGAAAATAAAGGGGCATGTATAGAATATTTAGATAACGAAGAAACCGATACAAGTTTAATAGCAATGAATCAAGAAGATATAACGCCACTTCATACACATTTAGAAATACATCCGTCAACAATATTAAGCGTAGTTTCTGGAAATATACCTATGTGTAATCACAACGCGGCCGCGAGAAATGTATTTCATGCCGCACAATCTAAACAGGCAATTGGAATATATGCTACTAATTTTAATAAAAGATTTGATACAATGAGTTATGTTCTACATTATCCGCAAAGAGCAATAGTAAATACTCGTATAGCCCAATATACATCAAGTGATTATATGGCAAATGGATTTAATACTATAGTTGCGATAATGACATATTCTGGTTTTAATCAAGAAGATAGTATTATGATAAATAAAGCAGCAATAAATAGAGGATTAAATTATTTATCATATTATAAATCTATTAGTGCTACAAGTAAAATAATTTCCGACAGCGAAAGAATAATTTTTGGAAATATAAAAATAATAAAAGAGGCTATTGAGGAAGCAATAGTTAAAAAGGATTCAATAAAATTAAAAGAGTTAGGTATAAATGAAGAGGCAACTGATATAAAAATATCAAATATAAAAAAAAAGGATTATACGCACATAGGCGAAGACGGATTTATTAAAAAGGGTATATATATTCCACAAGGTCAAGAAGTAATTATAATAGGTATGATACATATTAAAGAAAAATATACTGAAGTTAAGAATGGCGTATTTATGGATCAGAAAAAAGAGTATATATATACAGATGTATCTATTAGCACCGATAACTCTTTATATGGTACTGTAGATGATATATATATATCTAATAAATTATCAGGCGAAGATTCTAAAATATGTAAAGTTAAATTTTTAAAAATTAAAAAACCTGAATTTGGCGATAAACATGCATCGCGTCATGGGCAAAAAGGTGTTATTGGTATGATAATTCCAGAAGAAAACATGCCATATACAAAAGACGGTATTAAACCAGATATTATAATAAATCCTCATGCTATTCCATCACGTATGACTATAGGACATCTTGTTGAATGTATTTTTGCAAAAATGTGCTGTATTGATGGTATATTAGGTGATGCTACTGTATTTATTCCAATAGATAACGAGATTATCTATAAAAGATTAGAAGATACAGGATATGAAAAATATGGTAATGAAATTTTATATAATGGTTTTACGGGAAGACAAATAGATACAGAAATATTTATAGGACCAACATATTATTTTAGATTGAAACATATGGTTGCTGAAAAAATTAATGCAAGAGGTATTGGAACTATGACACAATTAACGCGACAACCAACAGAAGGCAAAAGTAGAGGCGGTGGATTGCGTATAGGTGAAATGGAGCGTGATACTGTATTAAGTCATGGTATATCTATGTTCTTAAAAGAAAGTATGATGGAACGTTCTGATAAATATATGTGGTGTGCTTGTAAAAGATGCGGAACATTAGTTGCCTTAAATATTAAAAATAATATTAATGTTTGTAAAAATTGTAAAAATGATGATATATCTACAATTCAAACACCATATGCTTTTAAACTATTAATTCAAGAATTTGAGGCAATGGGAATACAACTTAGAATTAATACAGAAGAACTTGAAATACCTCATACTAAAACAGAACATTATACATATAAAGACGATGATGATAGCACAATTAATAGCGATGATGTAAGTGTTATTAGTGATATTTTAAGTAGCAGCAGTAGCAGTAGTAGTAATAGCGATAATGAAGATATTGATGATGAAAATAAGTATACAAATAATGTTAAGAAAGTAATGGAAATATACGATAAAAACTTTAAAAAAATAAAAAATGTTAAAATCGGAGGTTCTTATAATGAAAACGAATATGAAGAAGATGAAGAATATGAAGAAGAAGAAGATGAAGATGAAAATAAAAAAGGTGGAAACAATAATTATGAAGATGAAGAAGAATATGAAGATGAAGAAGAATATGAAGAAGAAGATGAAAATAAAAAAGGTGGAAACAATAATTATGAAGATGAAGAAGATGAAGAAGATGAAGAAGATGAAGAAGATGAAGAAGATGAAGACTATGAAGAAGATGAAGAAGATGAAGAAGATGAAGAAGATGAAGAAGATGAAGAAGATGAAGACTATGAAGAAGATGAAGAAGGTGGTAGCATTAAAAATGCTTATGAATTGTTTAATACAAATATAAATAACTTTACATCTGTATTGAATAACGATAATAATAATAATAATGATAATAATGATATTAATAATATTAAAGTTATAAGACTTTTATAATATTATAATTTATTTTTAAAAAATAATTAAATTATTAGATAGTATAGTAAGTATTAAAAATGGAGGTATTAGAAATAGTATTATATTTAATATTAACAATTATATTAATTGCTTTAGTAGGTGTTTTATCATGGTTAACATATGATTATTTTAATTATAAAAAAATGCAAGGAGAAAAAAATACTGATATAATAAAATATACAGATAGGAATGATAATACTATAAAAAGAGATTTAAATAATGAAATGAATAAATTATATTCTCAAAATTTAAATTATATATTATCTACATCTAATGTTTTATTAAATTATTCAAATAATATAGGGGCAAAAATTTATTCAACATCAAATAAATTATTAGAAATTTCTAATAGCAATTATGAAAATAATTATAATTATATTAATTCTACTTCAAATCAATTATATACTGATTATACTCGTATAAATAATATACAAAATAATAAGATATATGATAATACAAGTAATTTAAAAAATTATTCGTCTAATATTTCAGATAATTTAGATAAATATTTTACATTTGGATTAAATACCAATAATGTTAATACTAAAATATATGAAAGAAATTGGGATATTGCAGGAACAAATAATTTAAAATTAATAAAAGATACAATAGCTGTAAATAATTTAACAGCAGAGAAAGGTTTAATAGCAGAGAAAGGAATGAGAATAAATACTTCAAATTACAATGATGTGTATAAAGGTCTCGAACTGTGTAATAAAGAAGGTAATAATTGCTATAATTTTTATGTAGAAAATGATAATTTAAAGGTAAAACATTCTAGATGGAATCAAACAAGTAACATAGTATTTTCTTATATTCCACCAAATTAAAATAATTAAATAATATAGAGATTATAATATATAATGAAATATAAAGATTTGTTATTATTATTATTAACAATAATATTTGTTATTTTAAGTATATTTTATATTATTAATGTATGTAATTATAATGTAAAAGAACTATTTGTTACAAGATATCACACGAATGTTTCTTCGTGCGAACAAGGGGTATTACAAAGTGAAACGCGTCCTTCAAATGACGCTAAATATACTAGTGAAATTATGAGAAATGGAGGTTTTATTAATGATTACAATGAAAAATATAATTGTAATAACAATTATTCATCTTATATGTCTAGTTATTCGGATGTTAAAAATAGAGATTTATTATTGGCTTATAAATGTATTAATATAAAACCATCTGAACTCATAATACTGATAAATGAAAATTCTATTTTAAACAATAATACATATAAAATAACTGATAGTAATTTACTTGTATATAATAATGTATCACAATTACATACATTAATAGATAACAAAATAAAGGAGAATATAACTATTTTTAAAAATAGACCTAATAATAATATAGACTATATTCATTTTCCCATATATGTATGTATATCTCAAGCACCATTTTTAAATAATGATACAGAACAATTAGCAGTTACAGATTCTAACAGAGGAGCAAATAATGATAATTATATTGCTTGTTCCTTAAAATATATTGCATCAAATAATAAATCAGATTGTAGTGAATCACAATCAATGAAAGCAGAATATAGTATTGTATTTTTAGGTGTTAAAAATAATGGCCATATGATGAAAGATAGTGAAATAGGTCTTGTAAATCAAAATATTACATTATTTAGAACTATATTAAACTCGCATAATGACAATAGTAACCAATGTTTTTTAAATTGCGGATATTCTGATTCTTCGTATTCGTGCGGATGTTTAAATAAAGACAATTCTTACAATAACTATAATTCAAGATGTATAACAAATGATAAACAAGTAGATTACAGTATTGTATATTTTGTAAATCCATATGCGAATAATTATTCTGATAATAATTATACACCACCTACAGGCATGAATGCGTTTAAATGGTATGGTGGTAAAATGTAAATAACTTAATCATCGTCGTCAACGAATTTAATTTTTTCAACAGGAAGCATTTTAAATTTTTCTACTTTTTCCCAAAAAATATTAATTTTTTCACTAATATTATTCCATTCATTTTTATTAAATATTACTCGTTGTGTATTAATTTTGTCTAGTTTCCAATAATTTAATTTTACAAATTCATATATATCGTTTTCGGGATTTTCATTAAATCTTTTTATTTTCTCATTAATATCTTCATTATTCTCTGTAAAGTTCTTATTATTATCACTATATAAATATGTATATTCACCTTTTTTTGAAATATATTCAGCAATTATACCATGTTTAATACTATCGTCTTTATAACTGCCAAATTCTTCTATATATTCTATTTTATCAATTATTAGAAACTTGCATTCTATATAATCACATTCATTTAAATTACATACAGCGAGTTGTCCTTGTATCTGCATTGAGTATTTTTCTGGCACGTGATTATCTATTATTTCGCGACTAAAAGGACATTTGATTTCTATCATAATTCCTAGTTCATTAATTCCATCAGGAGAAGCACCGAAATGTTGATTGTTTTTATCACAAATAAGACCAAATTCATATATATTAATATCTTTGTTAATCTCTGAGTATATTCGCGATGCCATAGGTTCAAACATAGTACCCCATTTTAATGCTTTGATACCATTATAATTAATGTTATCTTTAGTTATTTTTGCTTTTTTCTTGGCTATTGTATCACTAACCTTACTATCTTTAATAGCATCATATAAATCACTTGCGGTTAGTCTATTTTCACGAGCATCAAACCATTCTTTTGTTCGCTGTTTAATAACAGGTTCTTTTACAAGTTCTTTAAGAATCTTTCTATAACTATTAATTTCTTGGATTCTTTCCTTAATTATCTTTTTATCAATGTTTTTATCCTTATTTTTTTCATATATATATTGTATTTTATTAATGTTTTTAAAATCATTTTGAATAATATCTATTAATTCATTATCTATAATGTTATTAACTTTAATAATATCAGTCATATTATAACATAATGATATATATTTATATGGTTTAACACTAAAATTACAAAGCGTTTTGTACTTCAATTTCGCATTTTTTCTTATATTGCTTTGAATCCTTGTATTTTTTATCAATCGCTGCATTAATTTTATTATATAATTGCTTATCTATAAAATTAATTTCATTTACATTAGAAGTCATTTTTTTATTTTTTGTTTTTATTTCATAAAGTTCATTGATTTCGGCAATTTTATTAGTTAAAATGGTATCAAATGATGTAGATACAAAGTCATTTATAATTTCTTCATTGGTTTCATTGGTTTTAACAGATGACATTAATATAATTGTAATTATACATTATAATACAAAATCATTTTTTATATAACTTTCATTTTGCGACTATCATATGCCCAATGAAGTAATGTTTGTCTTAATCTTGGATATATTTTTTCACTATTACTTCGTAATTCATTTACTTTATTTTGCAGTTGATTCTTAAATCTACCTGTAGGACCTGCTGATTTTTTCCATCTGTTTATTTGGCGAATATCATCATGAGTTCTGCGTCCATTATAAAAATTACAATACCATTCTATCCACCCATAAGGGTCTACATCTTCCTTAATCCAATTCTTTTCCATCCAATATTCATAACTTGTTCCAACTTCAACTTTATAATAATTTATATTTTTATCATATTCTTGTTTAATTAATAAATTATCTGGAATATCCTTCAGAAATTTAAAATGCTTATGATGATTTTGATATATTTTTTTTGTTTTAGGAGATTTAATTTTTCTAAAATATGAGCCTCCCATAATACCCATATTAAACATATCTTTTGGTGTAATATTTGGTCTAAACTCTGGATGATCTTTAAAATATATACTCATTATCTATTATATATTCATTTAATAACTATTATATTTAGTAATATTAAATATTTTATTATAAAAAATTTTGCGCGATTCCAATTGTAAATAGGGGTATGTTGTAATTTTATCATCGCTTACACTATCATATTCCTTAATCTTATTATAAAAAAATTTGCGTGATTCCAATTGTAAATAGGGGTATGTTGTAATTTTATCATCACTTACAATATCATGTTCCATAATAACTTCATACATTTCAATAATCTTATTATATGTTTATATGTTTATATGTTTATATGTTCAAATATTTATATATTATTTAACTATTTTTGATTTTTACAAATACCTGGTTTGAATTCTATGCGGTTATAGAGAAGCCTCTTAAGCATGCCTTCAGCATGGGCGACCCTTTGAGAGATTCAAGAGAAGGCAAGAATCTTTATAAAAATGAATAGAATAATTTGAGTACATAACTTTTTATTTTCTAATATTTCAAAAGTTTTCTAGAAATTTCTAAATAAATAAAGTTATGTACTCAAAATATAAAATAGAGTTTTTAAGATTTTTTGGTTTGAATTCTATGCGGTTATAGAGAAGCCTCTTAAGCATGCCTTCAGCATGGGCGACCCTTTGAGAGATTCAAGAGAAGGCAAGAATCTTTATAAAAATGAATAGAATAATTTGAGTACATAACTTTTTATTTTCTAATATTTCAAAAGTTTTCTAGAAATTTCTAAATAAATAAAGTTATGTACTCAAAATATAAAATAGAGTTTTTAAGATTTTTTGGTTTGAATTCTATGCGGTTATAGAGAAGCCTCTATATAGATATTTATGATGGCTTAAAAATACGAATGATACTTTATATTTTTATACTTCTTGTTAATTTTTATAATATTTTCATTAGATAATGAATAATTACTTACCGATTTTTTAGAAAACTCTTTAATTAGATCCTTAAAATATTCATCTTTTACTTTTGATACTTCTGAATATTTCCTTTGTTGTTTTTTCCATAATTCAATAAAGTCCTTATTTTGTTGATGAATATTTCCGTGTTTATTATATATTGGTATATTCATATTATGTAAATAATCTAATGTCTGTTTATTATTAAATATTTCAGGTTTCATCTTGTATTTACTAATTAGTTTCTCTGGTATATCATTATAATATCTGTATTCGTATTTTGGACATATAATTTGTCTGTTTACATATTCAAACGTATTTTCTTTTATATCATCTATAAATACAAAACGGGTATTTATTATATAATCTATATTTTTTTCATTTTTCATAATAGGATATTTTTTTACAAGAGATTTAATAATAAAAGGAAAAATATTAACTAAAGATTTTTTAGTTACGCCATTTATATTCATAGAGTTTTCTCTTGTAAAAAATGGTTTATTTACTTTAACTTTTAAAGCCTTCTTAACATTTGTAGCCAAAAATGTATTTGTGTAATTATATGAACTATTAGTATAAAAGAATACTTCTACATTTTTAAATTTATTATTACAGAAATTTATAAACTCATTAATATAAGGTCTCAATAACCCATCTTTTAACTCTTTTTGCATATCTACATTATTTTGTCTAATACATTTCTCTAATCCATTTTTTTTACATAAATTATAAATATATTCTAACACTTCTCTTTCCTTACATAATTGATTAACTGTACCTATAATAGTATGGTCTATATCTAATATTATTATAAAAGGATATTTAGACATTTTGTATTATCCTTTCTAAATAATATATTAGGTAATTATTTACTATATAGAAAATGATTTTCCACATCCACATTTAGATTTTTTATTTGTGCCTTTAGTGTCGTTTGTATTAAACACAAACTTCTCTTCGTATAATCCTTTTTCATAATCTACAGTAGTTCCTTGTAATAAAAATTCAGATAGCGGTTCTATTATTACTGATATCCCACCATCATTTAATATTATAGCCTTCTCATTCTTAATATTTTCATAAACATTATTTTCAATTTTCGAAAAATTATAAACAAATCCATTACACCCTCCGCCTTTGGCAGATAATAAATATTTTCCTTTATTACCTGATATACTTACTAATTTTTCCCACGCTCTTCTTGTAATACTAATATTCATCCCTTATATCCCTTATTATTATATATTTAATGTTCTTATATTAACTGTCATATTATTTATATCTATATATTGATAAGTATTCGTCCCGAATGATCGAGATATTCCTGTATCGGTATACCATAACATATTATTTATAAATTTAATACCATCAACAACATTGTGTCCTATAAACATATAACCGCAATTTAAATTCATTAACATTATTTTCATTTCTTCTGGATTATCTAATTCTCGCGTCCATAATATTCCATCGTCACTCAATATAATCTTAGAAAATATATCATTGTCTTCAGCGCCATTAATATTATTAGATGTAGCAAATATTTTCCATATTTTATTGATATATCTAATATCTTTCTTATAATTATCCAAAATCATTAAATGCGACATTTTTAATCCTGCGTGACAAAATAACATATTCCCTATTTTAACAACAATAGGTCTATTAGATAAAATAGAGGATATCTGTCCACCTGGTTTAAATAATTCATTCCTTCTTTTTTCATTATTTGCAATACTTTTACTTGATACATAAGTATAATTTCCTAATATATTCATAAATTCGTGATTACCTATTAGAGATATCAGTCTCCCTCCCTTAACCATCGCTAATTTATCTAATATGTTTGTAAAATTAATCATTTCAATATCTTCAATTACCTCCCAATCATTATCTGTAGTTCTATTAAGACTATCAATTTGGTCTCCCATTTGAATTACAATAGTATTTTTAGGTTCTGCTATCCATTCTATATTAGCATTTATTATTTTGGCATCTATTAATATATTTTTAAATCTTTTAATATCACCATGTATATCGCCAATTATAACTAATCTATCAGGTTGCTGATATTCGTAAATAATTTCTTCACTACTCATATTTATTATATAATAATAGTAATAATTTATATATATATAAAAAGATTATAAATATTAATATATATAATGACTATAAATATATATATAATATCTTCTGATGAATTAAAAAATAGAGTTAATAACATAAATAATGTTATATCAGTATTTAAAAACTTATGTAATAAAAACAAAATTGAAGTATCTGTTAATATAATTAGCGAACCTTCGTCGAGTACTATTGATAAATATATAACTATATTTAATAATCGCGTTGACTATAATAAATTCGATGAAACAAATGAATATAACGAATATATTATTATGTTAAACTCGTGTCAAATATCTAATTATGAAAAACATCGCGAATTATATAAAATAATTAAAGATAAAAATAATGACGAACTTCACATGATAATTGAAGACGATATATTGGTAAGCACAAGTTATATAGATAATATTGAAGAAATGATTATTGATTTAACCAACAAAGACAAAAACAATTTATGGGATCTCCTATTTTTATCATTAAATACTATTAAAAATGGAGAAAATCTAATTAATTACAGAGAAGTATATAATAAACTTATTACTAAAAGTTGTTATTTTGTTAAACCATGTATATGTAATAAACTTTATGAAGACAGTAAAACATTTAAATTACAAATTAAATATTTTCTATCAAAATTTATAGATGATAACAAAGACATAAATGTTTACTTTTATAATAAAAACACACTAATAGAAGGAACTAAAATAGGATTCTATCCATCATCTGTAAATTCAACAAACTATCTATATTTTAACAATGTATATATAGAATTGCTAAAAATACATAGTAAAGACGAAATAACAGAGGAAGATATTAATAACGCTCAAAATTTATATAAAAATGTTGAAAATATGAAATCTTCTGATATTATAAATATTATGGGAATGATCTATAAAAAATATAAAAATTATAGTGAGGCTAAAAAATATTTCATACAAGCACTCGATATTCATAAAAAAAACTATGGATATCTACAAAAAAATAATAATATATTAAATAACTGTATAACTATATTTCAATATGAACAAGAAATGTTACAGGAATGTATAAAAGTTAAACCTAAATATTAAGATAATTTAGATTCTAATGAAGATATTTTAGATGATAGAGAATCAACCTTGCTATTTAATTTATCCATTTGAGTAGTTAGTTTTTCTAATTTTTCTACTTTGGCACTTAAAGCAGTAAAATCGCTTAAAGTAACATAAGAACTTAGAAGATTAGTAATATCCGTCATTTTAATAGATAAATCTCCATCGGCTATTTCAAGCGATTTAACTTTATCTACTAATTCATTAAATTCATTTAATTTTGTTAAATCCATTACTTTATCGTCAAGTACATCATTTGAAACACCTGAATCTGACGATACTCCATATACTCCAGAATTTTTTAACTCATTAACCGTCGCTTCAATAGATTGTATTCTAGAATATAAACCAATAATAGACATATTTAATATACTATTATATTATAATATTTTATTTTTATAGAATTAATTTTATTACTTAAAAAATGATTATATTATTTAAATATAAGAAGATATTAAAATAGTAAGATGATTATACCTATTAGATGCTTTACTTGCGGAAGAGTTATGGCTGATATTGCCGATTTCTATGAAAGTGAAAAAGAAAAACTAAAGAGTATTAATGATAATAAAGAAGATAATAAAATATACAAGAATTTTGAAAAAATCCATACAGGCGAAATATTAAATAGTCTTGGATTAAAGAGATATTGTTGTAGAAGAAATTTGATAACTAATATAGATATGATGGATGTCATATAATTTACTTAAAATATCTCATATACGGATAAGAAGATATAAAAAAAATGAAAAATATAAATAATATAAAAAAGGTATCAAATTATAAAGATAATATATACAATAATATTGAGAAATATATTGAAAATAATATTGAGAAAAAATTAAATAGCCTTTTAGAAACATTGCCCGAAAAATTGCCTAAAGAACCAATTATTACCGTTTTACATAATATGACTTTGCGAGAAATTTATAAAAATACATTACAAACTATAATAGATATTATTAATGATATAACAGAAACACGCAATAAATATGATTATTTAGATATTAACAATTACATATATATAATTATTGATATATTAACTAAAGAAGATAGAAAATTATATGTAGGTATAGTATTTATATTTTTATCATTCATTATATATTTTATAGATGGGGCTTCTGTATAAATAAAATTATATAAGTAATGTTTAAAACGAATATTAAAATATAATTATGAATAATTTTATTAATAATTATTATACTGCTATTATATTTTTGGCTTTTATATTTTTCATAATTAGTAAGTATAATACCCCTATATTATTATCTATAATAATAATTATTATAATATACTATTATATTGATACTAATATTAAAAAAAATATTAGCGATAAAAATAATACTGAAGCAAAAATAATAGATAATATAGACAATGATATAGATGCTATTAAAGAACTTAATACTAACAATTTTTATATTAATATAAATACAGGTAATATTAAATTTCTAGTTAAAAATAATGAATTTATAGATATTATTAAAAATCTTAGATTTATTAAAAAGTTTGATAAAACACGGTACAATAATTTAATTATATTAATGAATAAATTAATGAAAATATATATATATATACTATCCGATAGATATGATGTTTATGAATATATCCCGATTTTTAATGATATTAAAAATGATATTTTTGAAATATTATATTCGCTAGTTTTTGTAGTACCAGAAAGATTTAAACATATTTATGGTTTTAATCCAACAGAAGAGATAGAAAAATCATTAAATAATTTTAGAATTAAAGTAGTATCTATGTTAACAATTCTTGATAATTATGGCAAATTAGGTAAGGATAAAAAATATTTAGATATACATAAATATTCACCATATGAAAAAAATAAAGAACTTTATCTTCCTTAAAAATCTACTATTTGAGCATTAAAATTTAACGGTTCAAATTCTTTGTATTTAAATGATAAACTTGAAACATTTAATATATTATCCATGAATGAAGAATATCCTCCCTTCATTTTTTTCTTTTTATCATGATGTTTATATTCTTTGTATAATTTAGGTAAAATATATATTATAGTGGTATAATAAACATTTAATTTTTTTTTACCTTTTATGCATGTAAAACAACCCCCTTTCATACAATTAGAACATTCACAATTATTATTTACCTTATTAATTTTAGTCATTTTTTTATTACCTCCTCTACTATTAATATATAAATAATCCGCGGGCGTTGTTGTATCAATATCTAAATTTGTTGAATTTTCTTGAATTGTTTCCGAACATTTACTTCCCGATAAAACAGATATTAAATCATCGACATTTCTATTAGATATTAAAGTATTAATATCAGAATTTATACTTATATTTTTTAATGGAATTATAGATGATAATAATTCATTGCAATTACCTCCCTTCTTTTTATTAAACTTCATTATTATTATATAAATATTATATATATTAATAATATTAATATTAAAATATATGATTGTTGAATATACTATAGGAAAAATTAAAGAAATATATGATAATAATAATGAAAATATAGATATTGAATTAATTGAAAACATTTTATCAGATAATATAGACAATGATTATATAAATAGTCCTATTATTCATATTTTTCCTATTATATTTTCTACATCTATAACATTATTATTCGCAGCATATTTATTACTACAATAAAATATTCTATTATTTTTTAATTTATTTTTATTAAGAAGTATTATACATATTATATAATGTCTGCTAGTATTACTCCGCTTGGTACATCTCGTTCGGTTTTCTCCTTCGCAACAAATGATTTGGAAATAAACGGAGATATTACCGCGAGTAAGTTCGTAGGTTCGGGAGATAAATTAACAAATATTAGAATTAAAAGCATAAATCAAAGTACATATAATAATAATGAATATTTACTTAGAAGTCTTGGAGGAACAGGTAATAATTATTATATTGATAAAGGTATTTTATTTAATAATAATGATTTATTAAAATTTGAAAGTTCCGGTAATTTTAGATGGGATAATAATGAAAATAAATTATTAATTAACAATAAAGATATTGTAAGTGATTATTCTAATTACATTTTAAAAACTTCTAATGTAATATCTAAAAATATTTTTGATACTTCTAATATTATTATATCTAATATAATTACTCATATACAAAGTAATATTCAAATAATAAATGTAAGTGGAATCCCAAAAACATCTACTACTAATTATGGTCTTGTAAAAGTAGGCGAGGGTCTATTTGTTAACAAAGATGGTGTTATCACAATTAACCCACAAGATATTGTTATTGATAGACCTGACGTTGAACCTGAATTAACACCTTTAACAATACCTGATACTACATATGAAAAATTCATTTTTAAATATGACCCTAATAGAGGCACTACATTTGATAATAATTTAGATGGTACACGCAGTTCAATAATACCTTATTGGTTTAATTTTAATGATAATAAAATAAACAACAGTTCTAATATTCAAAGTACTGGATATTATCAAACAAATAGTTTAATTTTAAATAATAATATAGATGTATTGATAAAACCTTTAGTAGGAGAAAAAAATGAATACACTCCATTAAATAATAATTATTTATATTTTAATGGTACAAATGATTCATATGCTTATTTAGATAATTCTATAAATTTTTATGATATTTATCAAAATATTAAAGAAATTGGCGGTTCTACTATCGGTATAACATTTTCATTATGGTTTAAAATTGATGAAAAGGTTATAAAAAATGGGTCAATTATATTCTTAAGTGATAATAATAATTTATATACGTTAGAAATCAATATTGTTCTTGATAATAATAATAATAAAATAATTTTAAAAATAGAAAATTATATTCAATATACACATACTATAAATGTCAATATAGAAACTTATAAATGGTATCATTTAGTGTGGTGTATTGGAAGTAATGGTTCGTGGAAAATACATTTAAATGACGCAAACAAAGAAAATATTCTAATTAATTTTAAAGCAATTATTGAAGAAAGTAGTAAATATACTATAAAAAATATAGCAAAAGTCGTTAAAAAAGGTATTGAAACTTTTCTTAAGTTTTCATTGTCTGACCTAAGAATATATAATAGGGTTTTAACAGATACAGAAATTACAGAATTATATAATGCGAATATTTATACTGAATACAAATTAGTATTTAATGATAATAATTATACTAAATGTGATATTTTATTAATAGGCGGAGGCGGAGGAGGTACAAATGAAGCAGGAGGAGGTGCTGGAGAATTAATATATATTAATAATGCTACAATAGACAAAAAAACTTTCAATATTAAAATTGGTCGTGGAGGTTCTGGAAAAATAATAAATAATTCTGGTATAGTTATACAAAATAATTCTAAAGGAATAGATACAAAATTTGGAGAATTGATTATTAATGGCGGCGGGTCTTATAATATAAATAGTGGCGAAGGAGGTAGTGGTTCTGGAAATGGAGGGGTGAGTAAATTAAATACAAATTTTAATAATTTTATAACAGCACAAAATATATATTATAGAGGCAATAATGGTTATCTAACTAATGGAGGAGGTGGTGGTAGTAAAACGGCCGGTAATATAATTAATGGTGGCGATGGTCTTGATTCAATAATTGATAATAATATAAGTAATGATTTTAAAAAAATTTTTTCATTATCAGATAATAATACTGAAGGATATTATGATATTAAGACTGGTTTAAATTATTTTGCGGCAGGTGCTTCAAGTGCTGTAGATAATGGAATTGGCGGAAGAGGTGGTGGAGGATATGGTAGTACTATATTTAACTCATCTATAGTATATAATGGTTTCGATAATACAGGTTCGGGAGGAAGTGGATATATGAATAATGGTTTTTCGGGCGGAAGTGGTATTATTATATTAAGATATTTAAATAGAGAAATATTAAATACTGGTATTCAAAATGATATTATAGAAACATGTAATTTTATAATATCTATTAAAAAATCTATTGACACAACAA
>Ga0208966_1000125_pt1 | contig 24393 bp, 45 predicted proteins | sample GreLakmeHU45MSRF_FD_187701 | JGI IMG/M metagenome (GOLD analysis project Ga0208966, IMG submission 187701) | Freshwater lentic microbial communities from great Laurentian Lakes, MI, USA - Great Lakes metaG HU45MSRF (SPAdes) | ecosystem: Environmental > Aquatic > Freshwater > Lake | place: Great...
AATATATTTTGGTATTTTTTTCTCAAGATCAATAAATACTTCAAAAACTTCAGGGCTTTCATCCTTAAAAATTTTTTTAGATAAGTAGTTAAAGTCTGTAGTCATTTCAGAAGTTTTTTCTTTAATAAAATTATCTAATATATAAAGAATTTCTTTTGATACAAAGTTATCAATAATAACAATATTGTCTTTTGATTGACCAATTATCTCAAAGCGACTTTCTATTTCTGTTTGTGTGAGCATATATAAATTATAGCACAAACAATATTTCTTTATATGATATACTTAATAAATGAAAGAAGCAATGGATATAAAAATAATAGAAAGTTTTGTAGATCAGGAAGATGCTGACACACTAATAGACTATATAGAGACTAATAAACTAAATAAAGATAAGTTTGTGTATACGGAATACCTAAAAACAGAAGAATCTCAGCAAGCCCAATCTCAAGTTCCAGAGCGATTTTCAATCAATGACCATGCAGAAGTAAAAGATATATATATAAAGTATGCTAAAAAGTTTATTCAAGAATGTAAAATTTTTTTTGATAACTCAGAAGGCATTGGACTTTATGCACAATGGCTCACTATGTATGGAATTGGAAATGAACTACCAAGGCACAGAGACAACCACGAAGGCGCTGAAGAAATTGATTTTAGTGCAGTAATATATCTAAACGATAACTTTACTGGAGGAGAATTGCTATTGGAAGACTTCTCTTATTTGCATAAACCTAAAGCACTTAGCATAATAATATTTCATCCAACCTACTGGCACGAAATAAAGCCAATACTTAGTGGTAAAAGATATGCTATGCCAATCTGGGGTACTCTAAACGATAAGCATAAACTTGATTTTATCAATGACTAATGCTATACTTGATATAACTAACTAGGAGGATTTAAATGATTCATGTACTTATGCTTATTCCCGCTTTTATTGCAGGATACCTTGCTTGCTATTTCTTTATGACCTATGGCGTAGACCAGGAGGAGTAATGGATCAGTATTGGTCGTGGCTTCTTGCTGCCATTGGAGTTTCTGGAATTTTTCTTGTAGGCCGTAAAACAATTTGGGGCTGGCTTGTTCTTTGTGTTAATGAATGTCTTTGGATTATTTACGCACTAACAACTAAGCAGTATGGGTTTATCTTTGCTGCGATTGCATACGGAATTGTGTATGTTAAGTCTTTTATACATTGGAGAAAAACAGAATAATTTATTCTGATTCTTTTTTTGGATGCTTTGGTGTATAAGGCTCTATTTTAGATTTAACTCTTCCATCTTTGTATAGTCTAACAATCCATCCATCTTTAATTTGCATTGGATTAAATGCATATGATTTTTTCTTTGGCATTATTAGTCCTTAAATAGGTTAGTAACTCGTGTTTGTTTTGAATAATCTTTTGCTGAAAAGAATATTGATTCTGTTTTTGTAACAGGTATGCAGTTAGGAACTGGATTACCATCTGCTCCTGGCTTCATTCCACGCTGAACATAGCCTTCCCAACACGGATCAGCCTTACCAATTGATGAGTCATACATCGCCATAGCAACTTCTGAATCAGTTTCTTCTTCTTTAGAACAAATTGGGCAGTCTGGGCAATCTACATTTAGTTCTTTGCAGGTTTCGCAACCGCATCCTTGGTATGTGCTTGTTGGCATCATTGAGTCATCAGATTTATTGGTCATTATGCTAGTATACCAGAATATGGTACAATTAGTATTATGTCAAAAAATTGGGAAATTTCTGAGCATGAGGTGCCAGAAACATCAATAAAATACTACTCATTGTCCAATTTTGAGATTTCAGATAACCCAGAACTAGAAACTAAATATATATATGGTAATTCCTTTATAATAGATATTGATGGCTATCAGTATTTTCATTTTTTTCAGGATAAAATTGGTCAATACGAATTCTTAAAGAGGTATGTAAAAGATCTTAGGCTTATTCTAGTTGGATCCTGGGATCATGAATATCCACCATCTAGCGCAGGAATTGGTAGCATGGTTGTTACAGATGCTCTTTCTATATACAATATAAAAGAAGAAGATAAAATATTTTTAAATAGAGATAGCGCTTGGTTTGAAAAAACATTTTATGCTAACAAAATTTTTAATAGATTTTTGCCAGTGGAGGCACCTGGTAATCATTTATTTCAAATATCAAAAGAAGAAAATAAAGAATACTATGCTTACAATATTGAGACAGCAAAAATTATAAGAGAACTTTATTTGAACAGAGCAAAAGAAAAAGAAGTAAAAATATTTGTATCAAGAAAAAATATGAGTAATTTAATTAGAAAAATGAAATCTTTAATAGATAAAAAAGAATCAGTTGGTCTAAACCTAGAAGAGGAAGACAGTTTAAATAAACAGATGAGAGTCTTTGGTCCTGAAGATAAAGATGCAATAAAAATAATTAAACAAAGATTCATTACTGAAGAAGATGAAGAGAAACTAGAGTCATTCTTTTTTGATAAAGGGTATAGGATGGTAGATCCATTTACTCTGACATTTAGTCAGCAAGTAGACCTGTTTACTAGAGTAACACATGTTGCATCTGTTAGAGGCAGCGGACTATACAACACTATATTTTGCAATCCAGATGTAAAAGTATTTGTCATAGATATAAGCAATGAGTATCATTTTGAATATAGATCTATTATAAATGTTGCAACAGAAAATGTTTATGAGGTACCAGTTAGATCACCTATAATTGACAGAACACCACAAGAATTGTTTTCTGTAGACAACATCATTAGAGTACTTGAAAACCACTACATAGATAAACTATAACTATACTACTGAGTTTTTTATTACTGAATCCAGTACAAAGTATTTATCTAAATGCAAACCCTTTGTCTTTGGCATTGCAGAAGACTCGCTAAAACATATTTCGTTTACATTCAAATCTCTTGCTTTCAGGTATTTTGTAAATTCGTACCCCCAAAAGTTTTGAGTACTAATTATATTTACAATAGATTTTGGAGCCATATAAACTCCAGGAAACATGTTGCTTCCATCCATCCCAGCCAGGTGTGTGGCTTGGCTCATGAGAGAAAACTGTTCAATAAGGTTCATAGATCCCATATTTACGACCTTGTACCCATTAGATACAAAATATTTTATTATATCCCTTTCATCATAGACCCTATCAGATTCTTTGTTATCAAAATAGGAATGATCAAATGAGAGAAACTCAGGATCTTTTTCGTCATATGGCATTCTGCTAGAGTATATCTTTTTAAATTCTGAATTATTTTTTAATGGTAAAAACTTATCTATTATTTTTTGTATATATTGAAACCTAATTGGAATAAGTTCTTCGTGAGAGAAATCGAATAGATCTTTTTGTATTGAAAATGGAGTTAGTCTATCGTAGTCCCACATAGATCTTGTAGGCATAAGTACGACCTCTTCAAACTGAATAGTATCTTCAACCATATCTAGTATTGTGTTTGATTTGTTATACATTCTTTGAACCTCTAAAACAAATAGGTTCTTTGGATTCTTTGACTCTCTAAAAAATTGTCCAAAATCTCCATCGTTTGTATCTTTTGCACAAAATACTATGTTTATCTCAGGATCAATAGCCTTCAAATATTCGTATGTTCCAATAATGTCTACAAGTGTGTGATAGTACTGGCTACATGCTGGAGCAAGAAAAGACTTTCCAGGAACATATATCTTATTTTTGCCAGAAGTTGGAGATGTTGTGTAATTATGTATGTGAATTATTTTTAGGTTGTCATCTGTTGAGTTTGATAGTGATACAGAATCAAAAGAATACTCTATAAAATCCCTATGACCATAATAGTTGCCTTCAAAATCCATATTTTTATTATATCATATAGTGTATAATTAGAAGGTATCGAAAGGGTTTTATGAATATTGTTATACCTATGGCAGGCCTTGGTTCCCGCTTCCAAAATGCTGGGGTGCTAACACCAAAGCCACTAATAGTTGTCAATGGTAAAACTCTTATAGAACACTCAGTAGAATCTTTAGAAATTGAAGGCAGATACATTTTTATTACAAGGATATACGATGATCCACAAGACAATGAAACATTAACATCAATACTAAAAAGATTAAAGCCCGACTCAATTGAAATACAAATAGACAAGATGCAGTATGGTGCTGCCGATGCCTGCCTGTATGCAAAAGATTATATAAACAATGATGATGAGTTAATTATTACAAATTGTGATCAACTTCTATCTTGGAATTCAGAAAATTTTTTATCAGAAATAAGAGACTCTGACTATGATGGTGGAGTTGTACTATTTAAATCAAAAAATGATAAAAATAGTTTTGCAGAAGTTTCTGCAAATAGGGTCATAAGGATTGCAGAAAAGGATCCGATTAGTGATAATGCCCTTGTTGGTATTCATCATTGGAAGCACGGACACGACTTTGTTGTTTCTGCTGAAAGACTACTAAAAGAATACAAAAGTTTTGGACTAAAAGAATGCTATATTTCCAACACATATAACTATTTAATTAATGAAGGTAAAAACATACTACCTCATAAAATTGAAAACAATATGTTTATTCCGCTTGGAACACCAGAAGATGTAGAGATCTATCTGGCAAAGATTAAAGAGTTCTATACTGAAAAACCAAAGACAATATTTTGTGACATAGATGGAACAATAATAAAACATGCTCACAGATTTAGTCATATAGGTAAAGAGGATCCACAAGAACTTGATGGAGTTATTGCAAAATTTAATGAGTGGGATTCAAAAGGTCATAAAATTATTCTCACAACTGCAAGGAAAGAGTCTGCAAGGTACATTACCGAAAAGCATCTAAGCGACCTTGGGTTTTGCTGGGACTATTTGCTAATGGGAATAACTAGCGGAACAAGATTTTTAATTAATGATAAACTAAATAAATCTGATCCAGACAGGGCTGTAGCAATAAGCCTTATTACTGATAAAGGGTTCGTAGATACCGACTGGGAAGGTTTTGGGCTATGAAATTATCAAGAATAGAGGATACTGATCGTGGATGGTTTGTAGGCAATTTTGAAAAAGCAGCATTTCAAACTGATGCCTGCGAAGTTTCCTATAAGTTTCATGTAAAGGGAGAGCATTGGCCACTGCACTATCAAGAAAAAATAACAGAAATAAATCTTTTAGTGTCTGGAGAAATGATAATACAGGGCCAAAAATTAATTCCTGGAGATATTTTTATTATGTATCCATACGAAATTGCTGACCCAGAATTTTTGACTGACTGTGGCATTGTATGTGTTAAATTGCCTGGAATACAAAACGATAAAGTTGTAGTTGAAAGAATAACATGAGAGTAATAGCCCATAGGGGTAATCTAGATGGACCAGATCCAGAAAATGAGAATAAATATTCATATATACAATCATGCCTAGACCTAGGCTTTGATGTAGAAATAGATATCTGGTCTATAGATGGACAACTATACCTTGGTCATGACAAGCCACAGTATGCTATTGATAAGCCATCAGTGGCCTCTGTAGGGCTTAATGGTTGGTTTCATTGTAAGAACCTAGGGGCTTTAGAATACTTTAAAGATAATCTTAATAGTCTTAATTATTTCTGGCATCAATCAGATGATTATGCTATTACTAGTAATGGATACTTTTGGACATACCCTGGAAAATTAATAGGAGAACAATCAATAATAGTTTTACCAGAGATTATAGAAGCATCTGAAGTTGTAAAAATGTTAGCAGCAAAACCGTATGGTGTATGTACTGATTATCCAAAACAATATAGAAAAGCAGGCCACTAGTTAAAGTGACCTGCTAGACTACTTAGAATTAAAGGGCTACTGAATTGCCCTTACCTCCGCCAGATGACTTCTTTGCAGGAGCCTTCTTTGCGATCTTCTTAACTACTTTGGCAGATCTAACTGCCTTGTCAACCTCATCAACGGATGGCATCTTGCCAAACGCCTTGTCATTAGGGTTGGCTGCTCTTAATGCTACAGGAACAAGTGCTCCAAGTAGTGCGTATGCAAGTGTCTTTGGGTCAGTTACACCAGATGCATACAACGCTGTTGCTGCTCCGATTACTGATCTTCCATATGATGCTAGTGCTGCTTTAATTTGTTCATTCATTTTTATTCCTCCTAGGATATGAATTTAGTTAGTACTGTAAAACCAATCCATAGACCAATAATTCCTGCGACTCCCGCAAAAACTGGTGGTGCTGGTACTGGCAATTTGAATGCAGCAAATACTACGCCACATCCAAAACCTGTTAGTGTTGATAGAAAAACATCTCTCATCTGTAAACCTTCTCCATTAATTGTTTGTGGTGATCTGAACAGACATCTACAATTTTAGACTCTGTAGCAAATATTTTTTCTGCTTCAACCTCACAATGCAAGACATGGCATGAATAAAAAGCATCATATGCTACATCTTCTCGTGATTTGAACTCTATCATATATCTATTTTACCATAATCCTCTGGCAATAATGACTTTAATTCTTTGTACGCTGATGAGATACGCTTCATGGAATTATAGTTAGGCTCAGCAGCCATAAGATCGCTATACTCATCAAAATACAAGATCTCTGGCTCAACACTGATAATAAATTTATCAATTCCTTCCTGAACAGACTCTATATATTCAAATGCCATGTCTCTTGATTTAGAAACAAAGGATAAGAAGTCGTCGTTTTGTAGTCCTGGCTTTTGTATTTCAGTTTTAAGTTTTTCAAATACAACTGCTTTATCGATGTGAGCCTGTAGATTTTTTTCTAACAATTCTATATTCTTAATTCTAAGTCTCATATTGTTGAAGGCAAGAAATAAAAATATAATTATTGCAAGACTATATCCTATAATATCAATCATTCTTCTTTTCCTCCCTCTCTTACTAATAGTACAATTGCACCATTGTCCTCTAGTGCTTTTTTAACTTTAATCATATACTCAACTGCATAAACTTTGTCTTCTCCAGTAAGTGACATGAAGTCTTTTTCCGATGCCCGTACCGACAAAAAATGTTCGTTGTCAACTATTGTAAGGGAAAACCCTTTTGGTCCAGACAATGATCTAATTGCTCTCTTCATTGAATCTGTATACATCTATGACTCTATGTATCTATTAGGAATGATGTCAAATATTAAATGAATTCTTTGGCTTGGTCCAGAGTTGTTAACTGAATGATCTTTGGTATTATTAATTTCCCAAAGTTCTCCTTCTTTCATATTAACTGAATGATCTTGAACTGAGAATGTAACATTTTCGCTAGTAACTATAGGCAGATGATGTCTTCTTGATAACTCAAGATATGTCCCATAATCTCTGTGAACTGGAATATCCCCTTCATTAACAAGTCTAACAATAAGAACTCTTCCTGCTTTGCCATCGTGCTTTAGTTCCATTTCTTTTACAATAGGGCCAACATAATTCCAGAATACTGGATCATCAGCAAGCACAACTGGGTGATATCCATCTGAGATTTCCCAATTCAAATCAAAGTCCTGCAAAAGATATGTTTCTGTATCCTTATGTATCCTATGTAGTTCTTGTCTAGATGTGTCTATCTTCCACTCGTCCGAATACTTTAATATGTGCTCACGAAGTTCAGCAATATCATAGTATCCGTGCTGAAGCATTGTAAATTCCTCATGCTCTTTTAGCATTAACATCACCTATTCTCGATCCTATCCAAACCAACAGTCCATGCCCTAGTGGGCAGTCAAATGACATAAAAACTTCTTCTGGAGTTTCTGTAGATATATATGTTGAGCATGTATAGCATTTATATATGTTCTTGTTCATTTTCCTCCATCGTCAATGATTGCCATGTACTAGCCCATTGTACCTTATTTCTATGTCTATTGAACTCTCTAGATATAGATCCATTTTCTAGATATATACCGCCCCAAACTCCCCATTCTTTTTGAGATACGCCAACAGCAAAACACATTTTGTTTACTGGGCATTCTGAGCAGAGTTTGTCTACTGCTGGTCTTAGTTCTTCTTGATCCTCATACTTATCAAAGAATATGTTAGTGTCATAGTCTAAGCAGGAACCTTTTTCTTTCCAATCATGCTTAGCCATAACTACCTCACAAACTTATCAGGAATCTCCCACCCAACAGTTGAAGGAACAAAACGACTTTGAATATACCACTTACCTTTTATGTAAGCACCTGTATTAGATGTTCTGCCCTTTTCTGAAGGGAGAGAATTAACTACTGTCCAGCCATCCCAGGACATAGTTTTGTTTTTTGATACAATTTTTTCCATTTGATCTAAATCTTTTACAATCATTTTAACCTTTTCTTAGTACCTAAAAATCCCAGTCTCAATATTTTTGAGTTGGGCACTACTAACCAATTTTGAAACTGGTTCTTTTGGATTTGAAAAGAAAGCAAAGTAGTCAACATCACTTAAATTTTCTTCAATCCAGGATGGTGCAACTTTGTAGAACTTAATTTTTTTTCCACGGGACTTCATTCCACGCTCTGACAAATTAACAAACTCCATAACCATCATATTGACATTGCTTGGTCCAGCACTGTAAACATAAAAATAAGGATCATCATTTTTTAACGCTGACATAGATACACCCATAGCACGAAGAAAGACTTGGTAGTCATCAAAGGCGTTAGTTCCCTGTACTGCTACTATCATTTGAATCTCCTTCCTTTAGTTGGTCCATTATAAAAAGCATCTTGTCTAATTGTACCTTATTCATACTCATCGTGTCAACTAGCCTTGCAGACTCAGTATCAATATCATTTCCATCCATATCTGCAACATAAAATAGATTGTCTCTAACAAAATATGCCTGCCTGTCTAAAATAATAACACGGACATTTGTTTTTCTTTCATGCTTTGATGTTTGAGTTTCTTTCCTTTTTCTTTGGAATGCCTCATCTGGAAGGATTGGCTTTACTAATTCAAAGATGTGGCTTTGGCTGTATCTTAGTTTAATTGGACTTTTCTTGTAGGAATCGTAACTGGACAATTTCAAGAAAATAAAAATCACTAAGAAACTAAACATTGATCCAAGAAAATAACTCATTATTTGCCTCCTAATATAATTATACCATTAGGAATCTAAAAGTATTCTTATGATTTCTTTTAGTGTGTACTGGTGATTTTTGTTTAACTTGGCTACTTCTTCCTTGTCTAATGCTTTAGGTGTTAGCCTAACCATAGGATTTTTATCAGTTACATCCATATCTAGGAAACCGTGCTGCCACAAAGCCATAGTCTCTACTGAAAAATATTTAGAAAATTCATCGTGAAGTGATGGGTTAATTGTTTTCATTTTATCTGTAAAATTATACAACATCTCTCCACTTTCAATATCAATACCAGCAATTTGTAGAGCGCCTTGTAAAATTAAATCCTCAATCATCTTATCTTCTTCAGACACGGAGTCTCCAATTCATAGCCTTTGGCCCTTGCTTAACCATCTGAAACATATGATGCTTATACTGCTCAGTAAGATCAGCGTACAGTTCTGGATTAACTAACTCAAGTTTATCTGTAATTGAGTATAGCATTTCTCCTTTATCATCAATACCAGCCATCTCAATGGCTCCTTGCATTATTAGGTGCTCAACCATTGCTTGGCTTTTTAGATTCACGATACCCTCGCAAATTTTAGAAACTCTTCTTTATTTTTGGCGCCGTTCATTCTGTCAATCTCCAAACCATCTTCTAAAAGAATGTATGTTGGGATAGACTTTATTCCAAATCTTTCTAGCAGTTCAATTTCTATGTCTGCATCTACAAAAACAAAGTCTATAAAACCTTCTCGTTTTAACTCTTCTGCAACTGGCCTAGTTCTTTCACAAGGGTTACACCAGTCAGCAGTAAAGTAAAGAACATGATTCATTTTCCAGAAATCTTTCTAGCCTTTGCAAGTGCCACAAAGTCTTTAATCTTTGTCTCTCCCATATATCCCCAAGCGTGTCCATCGTTAATCATCTTGTCATTGATAGACTCTGTGTCTCCATCAAGATAAACCCAACCAAGAATACGACCATATTTTTCTGAAGAGTCCATTTTTTCTGTCTTGATTACAACAGACTTAGCCCCATCGATAGCATGCTTTAAATAAGACTTTGCTTCCAGTCCTAAAGCCTTTTCAACCTTGTCTGTAGTGCGAGACTCAGGGGTATCAATACCAGCCAGTCTGACTCTTGAACTAAAAGAAATGTCAAACCCTAAATCAATTTCGACATCAATGGTATCTCCATCAACGACCTTTGTTACTTTCTTTACATAATATTCAAACATTAGTTTCTCCCCCATCTAACTTTATTCCAACCACGCTCATGGAAGTAATAAAGGATTGTTTTTGTAACTACCTCGAAACTTGCGATTGCACCTGCTGTAACTGGCTCTTTGGTTATAAGCCAAGCAATAGCAAATGTATCTGCTGTTCCAATTATACGCCATGTAATGGCCTTTAGTGCTGATCTTTGTTTAGATACATTCATGATGGCCACTCAATTTTGCTTGGCTTAGTGATGAAGTTCCAGACTTTAGATGCCCATCTCTTTACGTTTTTGCGTAGCGCTAATAGCATGAATGTCTGCCCCCAAATCTACTTGCTCAATCTTGTATCCAACATCACGACCATATACAATGTTAGTAATGTTAGGTAGTCTTAGTACTAATGCCCCGTCCATAAATTCATCCTTGGCAATATATTCTTTTACTTGATCAAATTTAAGTGGATCTTTTTCGCTTGTGTTGTAGGTATTACGGACTCCAAGTAGGACTTGGTCAGTTCTATTCACCGCTTCCTTGTAAAGGGCGTGGTGGCCTTCGTGCCAAGGCTGGTACCTACCCAGCATAAGAGTTGTAGGTGCAGACCAATCATGTAGGCCAAACTTATTAATAATGTAAGATGACTTTGATTCACAATCTTGACCATGGCTAATAAAAGATACATCAAACTCTGTTGGTCGCTCAAACATTTTATTTGTGTCTTCAAACCTACCCTCAGAAATAGTATCCATAAATATTAATATGTCTGGTTTGCCAAATGCTGTACGAGTTAATTCAGTGGGGCACACAAAGTCAACAATGACTGGAGCAACACCCTGCTTGGCAATAAGTCTTGCCATCTCACCCATACGACGAGCCTGCTCAAGTCTATCTTCTGGTGTAAAACCTAAATCTGAATTAACAGTTGCACGAACCTCATCTGCATTAAGATGAATAGCGTTAATGCGTTCTTTAAGTGCCTTTGCTAATTCTGTCTTGCCAGAACCTGGTAGGCCTATAATCTGAATAATCATTTTTATTCCTTAACTAATTTATCTCGTTCATCAACAATACTAATCATAAACGACATCATGCTATTATATCCATCTGGGATAGCCATTATTTTATTGTAGTGATGTCCGCAAAACAATAAGTCTCCAGTAATTCCAGTAACCTTTACCAAGGCTTCTGCGTTACACCTATCACATCGATCATTTGGTGATAGTAGCCATTCTTGCTTTACTTCATCTTTGATCATTGTAAACATATTATACCTTCCGATTGTCAGTGGAATAAAATCCACTACCGTTGAATACTGCTCCTACATTAGAGTATACACGAGTTAGATCCAAATTGCAAGTCTCACACTTGTAACCTGGATCATTTTCAGAAATAGATCGCTCTTTAAGAAAATTGTCATTGCATTTGGTGCAATTATATTCGTAAATAGCCATAGATGTTATTTTTTCTTTTTTGCTTTTACTGTCCAGTATGGCAAGTTGAGGTTATCTCCGCCCCACTCATATCCAAGTGCTTTTACAACAAACCTAATTATTTTAATACGCATTATAGTGCTACCTGAGCCCTTCCTCCGCCACCAGATGATTTCTTTGCTACTGGGGTTGATGTTTTCTTTGCAGAATCTGCTGATGTTGCCTTAACTGGTGTAGGTGCTGCTGCTAACTTATTAAGTAGTGAAGCATTTTCCTCGCCAGTATAAACTGGACGACCCCAACCAACTACAGCATTTACCAACTTCTTTTTGTTGTTCTTTACATAACCACGAGTCTTCTCAACACACATTCCTCCGTTGCGCTGGTCTCCCTTTGCAGTTCCTGAAGTGTTTCCCTCAATAACTTGGATAGTTCCATCGCCATTGTTCTTAATACAAATACCAACATGTGAAATACGATTTACACCATCTTCTGGAAAATCAAAAAAGATCCAGTCTCCTGCTTGTGGATCATCATTGCGAGCATCTGACCAACGCTTTTCTTTCTTAAACTGATCTGATGCTGCTACTGTTGATGCTGACTTAGGGAATGATTTTACTCCCGCTGTAAATGCACACCAAGAAACAAATGATTGGCACCATGGTTGGAAATTAACCTTCATCCATGCACCATACTTTGTTTCGTTATCTTTAGGGCCTTCAATTGTGCCCAATTCTTTCTTTGCAACCTCAATGATTGCTTCTACTGATCCTTTTATTGACATTACATTTCCTCCTTGTTAGTTTCTACAAAAGACATATGGCTCATATCGTGAGCAGTTGATGCTTCTGGGCTTCCTGACTCCTGTGCAAGTTTTTTATAAGCAGCACAGAGTTGTTGGTATTTCCCATACATAAACGCAAGTTCTGAATTAAGAGTTTCTATAATATGTTGCGCTGCATTCATGACTCCTTCATTACTAGCCAGAAGTTCTGTAATGTATTCAACAGTTTCTGCTGTAGATTTTACACGAGCATCATTCATATCTGCAGGATTATTGTTTTCCATTTTATTCCGTTCCGTCTGTATAGACTTTTTTGATCATATTGTGGTACCAGTTTGGCAATGCGTATCTGATTCCTTTTGTTACACTACTAATTTCATGAACAAAAACATAGTTTGATGGGAAAAATATTGCGCTACCCGCTTCTGGTTTTATAGAAACTCCGTCTTTTCCAATGTGCGGAAACGATATAACTCCACCCTCATAGTCATCATTTAGATATAAAACAACTGATAAAGTTCTGCTACTGCTTCCGTGGTCTGTATGTGCTGGAAGATATCCAGACTCTTCATACTTAAGAATACTCATATTGTCTTCTTTACCTTTTAAATTTCTTCCTGCATAAGGATAAACTTCTTTAGAGTAATGATTAAATGCAGTGTCAAGACCATTAAAAAGTCTGTCTGATATTAAAGAATACTCACCAAAATAAGGATCTGATTGGCTCATATCCTCTGTTCTTGGAAGCCATCTTTGCTTACAAAAGTGTAGGTCTCCATGATCCCAATTATGCCAGGGCTTCACTACGCTATTGTCTAGATTGTGTGAACCGTTTTGAATTGCTTCGGCAACAGCATCATTGATTTCTTCAATGTCATTAATAATTTTATAAGGATCTTGTATTAAGTTTGTATAGTAGACTAAGCCATCGCCAAGTATTTCATATTTAAACATTACATTTGCTCCTTCTTTTCTACATTGTACACTCTTTTGTCATCTTCTGTCAAGCCTTCGTCTGTGCTAAACACTGGCTCTGGGAGTCCAGGAACAGACCTAACATGACTAACATACAGATCTTGCCAGATTGCTAGTCTTTGCTGTTGAAAAGCAAGAAAATCTTTATCTCTAATAAAATCATTACCGTATAGGTTTTTCCAGTGGTCTTTTCTTATTAGGTGAAAAAATACTGCTTTATAGTTTTCAGATGGATCACTAGAACCCCATGCTGGTCTATAATGAAAGTCTAATTCTGGCTGAACAATAATTGCATCATTTGGTTTAGTGATAAATTCTTTATCATGTGCAACAAATCCCCAGTCACGGTTGCCACCTATATGAAGATCTACCATGTAGCATCCTGGAGACCAATCTAGGTGAACTTGTAAGAATGGTTTTCTGCCTTCTGCAGTTATTTGATGATGTGCGTACAGGTAATAGCCTAACTCAACATCCTCTGTTCCAAGTATTTCTTGAGTTCTTTTTACTGCTTTATCAAAGAAATAGTCTGGTATTTGAATTGCATCTTCCCATTTGTTCATTTGCTTTGTATATGCAATATCTTTTATATCTTTTGCTTCTAAAATTCCTTTTAGTTCTTCAAAGTCTGACTTCTCAAAAAATCCATCAACTAAAAATGGATCAAAAAATAAAACATTTTTTCTAAACATTTCTTCAAATTTTAAGTAGTGATCTCTTGAGCAGTGCGTCCACTGAATCATGCTCTCATCTGGATGATTTTCAAGCATTGCAAAGGTTGTTTCTCTAAAGTTAATTGTCATTTTTTAATCCAAGTCTGGGTCAACATGCTCTAGTTGTGTCGTGTGCATGTAAAGTAGAGTTGACCTTGATCCACTTTCCAATGGTGTGATTCCGTGTGCCCAGGTTTCTCCTCTGCTTAAAAAGAAAACTCCTGAGTATTTTTTTGGCTTATAATTAAACCCTAGTTTTGGGAAAAATATTTCTCCGCCTTCAAAGTCTTCATCAAGATAGATGCAAGTACTATACTCAATGAATGGTTCTGGGTCTTGATCATCAACATGTGGAAGACCATAACCACCAGGAAGCCAAGTAGAACCAAAACATTTAAAAGTTTTTATGTCTTTGCTTTCTTCTGGATTTGCTTTTTGGTGAACTTCATTTGATAAAATTGCATATTTTTTTTGTATTGCTAAGGTTCTTTCGTTGTATGGGTATCCAGTTCCACCAAACCTTGTCTTGTAGTATTCTGGGTACGGATTTACTTCAGAAGGATGTCTTAATTCCTGAAGCAAAATCTCAGCATCTTCTGGAGTGATAAAATTTTCAATTACAAATGGTTCTGTTATCATTTTTTCTCCTTAATTAATTATACCATATTGATTAGTACATGCTTTTCCCAGATCCGTGGAATCTTTCTGAGGCCATCGAATCAAGGTTCATAACTGGGTCATACTCTATATCATTTCTTTCAAATGGAAGTCTTGAAAGTCTTTGGAAATCATATCCAACCAGATTGCTTAGGATTCCAACATCTACTGGTATTGGGAACAGTCTGCTTGGTACAGACTTTAGTGTATCTATGACTATATTATAATTGCTACTTGGTGAAAATGGTATAAAATCGTTATCATATATGCTTCCAGATGTCTGATACCAGGCAGTTGCTAAAGCGTATACCCTGACATTGTTAACTGCACAAAACAAGGAATATGCCTCTTCTATTCCATGGTGCTTAAAGAGTGAAAGGTTTGGCATGCTTTTAAATCTATCTGTTGACATAAATATTAATTCTTTTTTGATCCAGTTTGTCATAGTTGTTGTTTCTATTTTATGCATATTGTATTTTGTATAAAATTTGTAATCTGACAAGTCAAACTCTAAAGAATGGTTTCCAGATATAGCAATGTCCCTTCCTCCATGCCCCATTACCATTTCCATATCCCAGTTTTTTTCTAGGTATACTTCTCCGTCTATGTACATAAAATATTCTGCAGAGGAACCAGAGACAGCATCTTTAAGATACTTAAACTTAGAAGTCATAGCATCCCATTGCAGGTGTCTATATTCTACATTGTTAAACTTTTCTTCTCTGTTTAGGTTAGTCTGATCATAAACTGTTACAGATATTTTATTAGTACCGCTTTGGTTGTCTATAAGTTTTTTAACAGAATCTGGAAGACCTTTACTTTTAAATCCATAAACAAATACATCAATTGTGCTCATTTAAAGTAAAGGTATCCAGTGCTGTTCAACAGTCATATTGTTTGATACAAGAGACTCAAGAGGCTCAATATCATATGCTACGGTAATTCTAGAACCGCTCCATTGCCAGTCTCCCATTGCATGTGGATGTCCCATTTCTGAAACAATCATTCTATTATTTTTGTTAACATTGTCAACAATCTGATTATCATCATTAAATAGTTTATAATGAGTAATTGATGGCTCAGCGTTTACACAATAGTATCCATGGAAATGTGGAGCAAATGGGCCACCGTGATCGTGCCAGTTTAATTTTCCAACCTCTGAATTGTTAATGTTAAACCAGCCTTGTACATAATACTGCTGCTTATCAAAATCAACATCATAATATTTGCATGCTTCTTTTACTGTGTCAGATACTGCCTTGTACAAAGTATTAAGACCTGTATGATAAAGTTGAAATACATTATATTCTCTCCACTTTACTGTTGACAGACTTCCAGACTCAATCCAAAACTTATCATCATTTTCCATTGTATCTACACCACGAAGTTGTGCTGTTTCTATTAACTTGTATTTTTCTTCTAAAAAGTTTTGAAGATCTGGCAAGTCAACATCAAGGTGTCTTTCAAAAAACTTGTGTGGCTTTGATGGCGTACCACCATTGTTATTATTATTAATCATTTTTTACCTTTCGACTATAACTATTATACTATACTTTCCCTGGCTTTGTATATTGCTTTTTTCTCCAGGCAAATTTTTTATAATGTGCTGTAATATGAGACCTTCTGTTTTCAGAAATAAGATCATGCTTTTCATATGTTTCTTCTGTTGTGTCTACAGTTAACTCCCAAGGCTCTCTTTTTATTGGTATTAATTGAGACACTGGAGTTCCAGCAGGGATTGTTCCTTCAAAATCTCTTTTAATAAAGAATGGTAAAAATACTGGCAATCCCCATATGTCTGCGTCAACTAATCCAGAAGGTACCCAAAAAGGTAGGTCTGGTCTGTTTAATGGCATTGTCATTAGCAAAGAATAGTTTTCTGGTGTTTCATAAAACCACTGCATCTTAATTCCAAATTGTATTGGATGAACATCAAGAGGTATTGCCATATCTACAAATGGTCTCTTGTCCATTAGCATAAAATCTTTTGTCCAAGAAAGTCCTGGCTTGCCATCTTTGTCTATTTCAACAGTAAGATCATCTTCAAGGCAGTACTGGTAGCCAAGAGTCATGGCATCCATAAATGGCATACAGAGTTTAGTAGAAACATTTGATCCATCTCCACCTCTGTCGTTTATTGGACCTAACTCTGCAAGGTCGTTTGTGTTCACATGTCTTCCAAGATCTCTATACCATTGAGGAATTTTTTTGTAGGCAGGTTCGGGAGAGATAAGTCCTGGCTGATTACTAATAAACTTTAGTTCTTGAACTTCTTCTGAATTTTCCACTACTCAAACTCTTTTCTTATTTTATCTAACTGGTCATCTGTTACACTAAAACTAATGCAGAACATTGGTGAACCAATATCAATAATACCATACCGATGATCCTGCATATGCTTTCCTTCTTTTTTTATATTAAAGTTTATAAAAGGTGTGTCAACATACATTTCTTTATCCTCTGGTGGGCTAAAATTTTTGTAAGATTCTTCAACAATGAATGGTGAAAACTCATCATTTGTATTAGTTATTCTAATATCTGAAGAGAATCCTATTATCCAAGGCATATAAAATCTATATGTAGCAAGGAAACATTCATCATTGCTTATTTGTTGTGGTGACGGATAAAATTGTCTTTGATGACATTTGTCTAAGGCATACAAGGACCCATCCTGTCTTGGCCTTACCCATATCTCTGCGTGTGTTTTTTGAACAATTGTTACAATATTATTATTTATTGAAACAAGTTCTGGCTTTGGATAAAGGTTAGAGACATATCTATTAATGGGCTTTACTAACATTGATTTGTATTTAGGTTCTAGTAGATCATATCTCGCCCACTTCTGTGGCACAAAAGATTGTTCTTCTAGTTCAGGGAAAGAAAGATTTTCTGAATCAACCCAAAATTCAGAACCCTCTATATAGTTTTTTGTTTTCAAACCCATGCTATCTTACAATCTTTGTGTTGTAGGCTTTTTCCCATTCAAGAATATCATTCTCATCATTTAGCAATGGCTGTCCCTTAATGTTTAGGCTTGTATTCAAAAGTATTGGCACACCAGTTTGTAGATAGAATTTATTTAAAACTCTATATAAGCCATAGTGATCTTCCTTCGTTACTGTCTGAACTCTAGAAGTTCCATCGGCGTGGACTACAGAAGGTATTTTTTCTGGCTGTAAACATTTTACTGTGTACTGCATATATGGACTTGCAAAATCCATATCAAACCATTTGTGAGCGTGATCTGCTAAAACTATAGGAGCAAATGGCCTAAACAATTCTCTTTGTTTAATTAAATTAACCTTGTCTTTGATGGCTGGATCTCTTGGGTCTGCAAGAATAGATCTATTTCCAAGTGCTCTTGGACCATATTCTGCTCTACCTGTTGCTACTGCTACTATGCCATCTTTTAATATACCGTCCACAATTTGCTGAACAGGATACTCTCCTCCAAGATCGTAGCCAAGATAAGGAGTCTTCCAATCAAGATGCTTTCCGTATAGGGCTGCTGCTGCGCCTAAAGAACTGCCAGCATCTCCTGGGTTTGGCATGATCCAAATCATATCAAATATATTCCACAGCAGTGTATTTGCGGATGAGTTTAGTGCACATCCACCCATGAATACTAAATTATTTTTGCCAGTTAAACTTTTTGCCATACGCATGAATTGATTTAGCCTTTGCTCGTATACCATTTGTACTGCTGCTGCTATATCAAATTTATCTTGTTCTGAAATCCAACCCCAGTCAGTTATTCCTTTATGAAAGTTATATTTTTGATTATCGTATGAGGGGAAATATTCGTTAACTTTTTTATAGTGCTTTGTCCAGTCTCCGTATGCAGCCATACCCATCATAATGTATTCTTCTTGGTTGGGCATAAGTCCAATCAATTGAGTAAAGGCTGAATAGAATAATCCAAAACTAACTGGATAGTTCTGCTTATATTTTAGTTTAATGTTGTTGCCTTCTCCAACCCAAACTGTAGAAGTATTGTATTCTCCCATTGCATCCAAAACAACAATTACTGCATTGTTAAAATCACTTGTAAAGTATCCTGCTGCTGCATGTGAATAGTGATGGCTGAATGATTTTCTAGGAATTCCTGGTATATTAAATCTAGGTTTCCATTCTCCTGCACCACCCTTTAGAGCCAGTCTAGAGGCCTTTAGAAGGGGTTTTTCATAGTAAGCAATATGATCTGGTCTACCATACTGTAGGGCATCTTTTACTAAACTATCATTCACATACCAATCATTTTTTTGCTTACTATATCTTTCTGCATGCCCCGCAAAAAGTATATCCCCGTCCTTAATTAAAGAAACAGATGCGTCGTGAGATGTTTCATTTACTCCCAGTATTATCATTAATATATAAACTTTCTAGGTTTCTTCATCATTTTTTTAATCTTATACATAATTATCATTTTTTTTATTTTTTTAATCATTTTGTCTCCACATATTTACTATACATAAAGTCTGACCAAAAATCATGGAATGATGTTCCTGGATGAATTTCGTCTGATGCAACCAAAGAGTACTTTTTATCTTGCTTCTTTTTTGCTTTATCATAATTATATATAGACTCTATCATTTTTTCTTCGCTATAGATATTGTATGATTTAAAGTTTTTTAACAACTCATCAAGTATATTTACCTCATTTTTATTAAGTTGATCTCCCCAGTCTGCTCTTAGTTGTTTTGTTCCAGGATAGAACTTTTCTTTTTTCTCTGGTAGCATTTCACTTCCAATAAGAGTTGCATCTTTATACCATGTTGTTGTTATTAATTCTATATTGTTTGAATAGCAATATTGCTCTAAGTAAAAATAGCATCTATATATTAATGTATTTAAACTATCAATGCAACCATCTTGAGCATACTTAGAGTCTCTCCAAGGGTCTGGAAGCATTAAAAATATTGTCTTTGGATTTCCATATTCACTACAGTACCTAAAAATTTGATCAATGCATTCTGTAACGCTCATTCCAGATGCTGCCACATTATAATATCCACCTATATTATTATCTTTAAATATTTTTGAATATAGTTTTTTTGGCCAAGATTCATCATGATCTAATGATTCACCAGCAGTAATTGAACAACCAGCAAAAAGTATTTTATTTTTATTTAATTCATCTTTAAAGTTATCAGAATTGTTAACAAATTCACGCAGTCCTGGAGAAAGAGCAATCCGTAAGTACCTATCTCTACCAGTTTTAGATATTCCATAAGGGTGGTCATCGTTAAACATTGATGTGCCAACTTGCGCTTTAGTCTCTATATTGTTTGTCAATATACATACTTCTTTCTCTTAAGTCTTTTCTTGTTTCTTTTTTTCCATAAATAGAATTTAATCTTTGATATCATTATATCATACCTAATTCTTTTGATATTTCATAAATATTTTTTGCAAAAGACATTTGGCCAACAAGTCCGTAGTGTTGTTCATCTGCTGCATCAAAAAGAAACTCTCGACCTGTGTGGGGCTCAACTTCTAATTCATAGTCCAGACGATGCAAGAACTGTGGATTTCCATCAGAGTCATATATTGGTATGAAGTTTTTTAATTTTAATTTAGAGACTAGATAAGATGTTGGTGCATCCCAACTTGTCATAAATAAAGATATATTGTTTATAGTACAATAATATGATAACCTTTGAATAGATCTGACATACTCTAAAAGAAAGTCGTGTAGATCTGTCTGATTTGCAGAATGTTTTTCTTTATTGTCTGAGAAAATAGTTCTAAATGATTTAGATTGGCTATCCCAAGACTTCATTCGTCCATAGTCTGGCAATAAAACATATACAGTGTTTGGATTTCCAAAGGTATTGCAGTAGGTAATTATGTTATCTACTATATGGTCTGCTCCTTGACCAGGATATCCTAAAGAATTAAAGGGTCCAATGTTTGAGTATATGCTCTCTAATTTTTTATACAGATGGTTATCCCAGGTGTATCCTTCTGGGAGTGCCTCTCCAAATGTTGCAGAGCATCCAGCAAATAAAATATTTGTTTTATTTTTATCAAGGGGATTAAACTCTTCACACCTGTGGCCGTGGCTATTTAGTTTATAATATATTTTGTGCCCTTTGTAAACAGACATACAAGAATACTCTTCTAGGTCTGAAGGATCTACTCTTGCTCCTAAATATATTATTGTGTTTCCTTCTACTTTTTCATAAGAAGGGTCTATCTCTGCAGCATTTATATAATTATCAAAAAAATTATTTGATATATTTTTTATAGATGACCTATCTTTTATTAAAAAGCCAATTTCTTCTATCATATTACAATTATACCATTTGCTGGGGTGGCAGGCATCGATCCTGCGACATCCGAATTAACAGTTCGGCACTCTACCATCTGAGTTACACCCCAATATTATATTTTTTTATAACCAGTTGGACACTTAGGCTTTAGCGCAGTAATCTTCTTAATAGTCTTTCCCTTAATGCAAACAATAGCAGTTTTTTTTGCTATAACTAATAATGGTGTTTCTGATTTTTCTATAACTATATTTATTTTTTGCTGTTCAATGATTATAGGATTTTTATGTTCAACTTCTTTTTTATTTTTTTCAATATTATCAAGAAATTTATTTGCCTCATCAATTAAATACTGAAAAGCCCAGGCGGAATAGTATTGTCCTCCAGCATTTTCCATCCAAAACTTATTGTTCCACATAGGATCATCTTTTGAAAGGTTTGCGCTTGGTCCCATAGCGCCTGAGAGTGCGCCAACATATACCCACTCACCATTAATATTTGTCCAAATAGGACTTCCAGAGTCTCCTCCACCATGATAAACATTGTCAGGTAGGTTTGTTTGTACAATCATGCCTAACTTATAGTAGGGCTTAGTTTGCAGAATTCCTTTTTCTTCCGCTCCCTGCCAAAGAAACTGACTTCTTGCATAGGTTTTAGTCTTCATAGGTGATGGATCAACATATCCACCGTAGTTTGAATATCCATATCCTAATGATAAAAGTTCTGCTCCTCTATTAATTAGATCAACAGTCTCTTCCATTGTTGAAATTCTAAATGTTTGAGAACTTAATGGTTCTTCTAGCACCAAAACTGCAAAATCATAAAGTGGTCCATGGCTATTTGGTCCAGTTTTATCATAAAAAGAATCCTCATAGTAATCTGGTCTATACTGTGCAACAACTTTTGCAGTTTTTGTTCCATTTAAATATATTCTTGTTCCTGGAAGTGCAACCCACAGTGGATTTTTTTCTGATAGGGGGCCATTTGGCATTCGATTTATGCAGTGACCAGCGGTTAAAACAATTCTTGGAGCAATTAGGGCTCCAGAGCAACCTTGTCTCTGACTCTCGTTTGAAGGTATAATAGCAACAACTTTTGGATCACTATCTGCCTTTTCTCCACCCATAATTGCATTTGCAGGTGGTGTGACAAAAGTAAAAATTAGCAGCAAAGTTATAAATTTTTTCATTTTATTCTTTTATCCTTACTACTAGTTGACATGGGTCGCCTCCTGCTTCCCATTCTTGTTGCTCTTCTTCACTCATATATGGATCTCCATCATGAGTATTACAAAACGGTTCTGTTATCCATCCCCGCTCAATTCCATTTTCAAGCCAGATTTGAAACTCTAGGCTATCTTCTTCTGTTATCATAATATAAGTGTACCCTGTGTGTGGTCATCTGTCAACTTCTTAAGTGAAGATAAAAACAAATTAAATACCAAATCGTGATGAATTATTCCTGGATGGTGCCCATCTCTTCCAGAAACAAGAAAGTCACTATCCTGACTATCTATACTATCATAATCAAATAGTTTTGCATATTGCTCTAAAGATTTATTTTCGTCAATAAATGTTATTGGAAATATTGATTTTACTCTATTAATAGTAACAGAATCCCAGGAATATGAAAGTAATTTTATGTTATGAGAAGCACAATAAATTTCTAAGAATCTATATAATAACTGAAACTTAAACATTAAATAAAAATCTTTGTCATCTTCTATAGAGTTAGTTTCGTAGTCTAAATGTATTTTATTTATAAACTGATCAGTTTCTGGCAAGTAAACAACTTCACGAGAAAAATCTGCGTGTGCAATAAATATGTAGTCTGGGTTGCCAAACTTATTACAATATTTTAATATATTTGAAACTATTCTTTCTATTCCTGCTCCAGGAATTCCTATTGATTGAAAAGGGCCTTTATTTTTAAACGGCAAAGAGTTGTAAAGTTTTTTGGTCCAAACATATTTTTCTGGTAAGGAATGACCAAATGTGCTTGAGCATCCTGCAAACAAAACATTTGTTTTATCTTTATCAATTTTAACAAAGTCATCACACCTATGTGCAAAATTATTTAATTTATATTCTACCCTTGGATCTATTTCTAATTTTTGATCGTGCTCTTCTGCGTATGTTAGGTGGTAAGTTGTATTTTTTTCAAAGTATGTTGTTGAAGGCTCAAGTTCATAAGATATTTCTGGGTGAAGGTAAAATTTAGAATCTTCTGGAGCAGCATCATAAAAACTTATTTTCAACTATAAACTCACAATATCAACTGGACCCATGCAGGATGGATTAAATTTAATAGCAGCATTTACTGCTTGCATTACTCTGTTCCTTGCATTTTTCTGCTTATCTGTTGCGTACAGAACCCCATAAGCATACTCTGATCCAGACCCCATAGCCAGATATGGAAGCATGTACTTAGATAAAGACATATCTCCAGAACTGTGTTCATAGATTTGTCCACGGACACAGATAATTAATCCAAGGTCTCCTTCTTTAGATGTGTCAACCCAGAACTCATTGTAAAATTCACGAAGTTCTTTAATAAACTTTGTATGCATAAATCTATCTGTATCTTTGAGAGTGGGAGCAGTTGGTTTAAAATTGTGACGAATTCTTTCTCCGTCCATTGATCCTGCATAGCCAATTAAATAGGGACCAGTCTTCCAAACTTTTGGTGCTTCAAGTGCTAGAATGGTTCCATCATCTGATGCACCACGATCTCCAGCCATATAAATTTTGTCTTCATGTTTTAAAACAGCAATAACGGTCATGCGAAAGCCCCTCCAGATAGGTATAATTAAGTATACCATTGCCTAGAGGGGCTGTCAACTAGGGGTAATAATGACTAATTAGCCTTTTTATCTACCGTTTTAAAGGCATCATTTATTTCTGATAATGATAGCCTTCCATCGTCTAAAAAAGCCCTTGCCAGTCTTTCAATAACTGTGGCTACGCCTAAGAGTCCTGCAAGCATAACTGCCTGTGCAGTTTCAATTCCTACTACGGCTCCTGCTCCCAAGACTGACAGTCCTGATGCTGCGAATACCGCAAGAATTCTCATTAGAATATTTGTTATTGCTTTCTGTGGATGCTCCTGCTTTGGGGGTTCTACTATTTTTTTAGTTGCCATTTTATTTCTCCTTTCTTAGCGGGATAGTAATTAGCCACACTATTGTTACTGCCATTACAGCAATACCAACAATGTCTCTTGCTGATCCCGTCAAAGTTAGCCATGCGATAAAGAAGCCCAGGAGGGTGAATGCTTGTGCAATTAATTCCATACCTGCGTCTTTAAACCATTTAGTT
>Ga0208966_1000126_pt1 | contig 24308 bp, 16 predicted proteins | sample GreLakmeHU45MSRF_FD_187701 | JGI IMG/M metagenome (GOLD analysis project Ga0208966, IMG submission 187701) | Freshwater lentic microbial communities from great Laurentian Lakes, MI, USA - Great Lakes metaG HU45MSRF (SPAdes) | ecosystem: Environmental > Aquatic > Freshwater > Lake | place: Great...
TGCCAGTCCAGAAGCGGTTGCTGGCGAAGTACAGGCAGAACCAGCAGTCACGGTTCAAAATGAAACTGCGCTTTTAAAAGCGGCTGGCTTAACAGGCGAAGTCCCAGCTACAAAAAGCACTGCCACCGCCAGTCCAGAAGCGGTTGCTGGCGAAGTACAGGCAGAACCAGCGGTCACTGCTCAAAACGAAACTGCGCTTTTAAAATCGGCTGGTCTAGAAGGCGAAGTCCCAGCTACAAAAAGCACTGCCACTGCCAGTCCAGAAGCGGTTGCCGGCAAAGAACCGGTAGAACCAGCGGTCACTGCTCAAAATGAAATAGCTCTTTTAAAGGCGGCTGGCCTAGAAGGCGAAGTCCCGGTTACAAAAATCGCTGACACTGCCGGCCTAGACGCGGTTGCCGGCAAAGAACCGGTAGAACCAGCGGTCACTGCTCAAAATGAAATAGCTCTTTTAAAGGCGGCTGGCCTAGAAGGCTTTAAAGAAGCTCCGGCGACAGAAGATTACAACCCCGCCGGAACAAAACTACTTACTGGCTCGCCAAAAACCGCAAGAGATATTTTAAAGTTAAAACCGGCTGACTTAAAGACAGCGACAAGAAATTACAACCCCGCCGGAACAGGAATGGGTTTTCGCCGCACCGGCAAAGAACCGGTAGAACCAGCAGTCACTGCTCAAAATGAAACCGCGCTTTTAAAATCGGCTGGCCTAGACGGCGAAGCCCCGGCGACAGAAGCAGGCCGGGACAATACAAACATTGATTTTGATAAATGGCACGGCAAAGCGTTTAAAGTTGTAACTACGCCACCGGGAAAGTCTGTAGCCAGCCACACAGACGGCACACCAATTCCGGACGAGCCGGGCCGAGTATCTATCGTAACACCAGAAAATGGCGACGCGTGGAACTGGCCTGATGCGCCCGCTGAAACGGTGAGCAATTTTAAGCAGAACTGGGGGCAAGTTCAAAAGGACATGTCTGGTCCATACGGCTACAAGATGGACCAAATTCGGCGCAGCATGGCGGCTGCGAATAGTACGGAAGACGGTATCGCTTCACTCGGTCCGACCGAGCGCATGGCAGGCCCGGCAAATAAAACAACCGGCAGCTTACAGCAAAGCGTGGTTGGAATACGTGAAATGCAATTAGAGTCTCAGACAATTGACACGGTACACGGCCGCAACATGTTGCAACAGTTCAATGCGCCAGGCGGCTCCCGCAATACAGAATCAGGCGGGGGAAACAATGGCGGCACACAGAAGTTGACCATTAACGGCACACTGTCGTTGCAAGGGCTGACCGAAGCTATTCTCAACGCCAGCGGCGAACAACCGATTCAAACAGAGGGCGGCGGAGCACCCGTTGTGCCGGGTCCGCAACGCGCGTTTCAATCAATCGCGCATACACACTAAGACAGGAGCTCACGCATGACGCTTGTATTTACGCCGTGCTCGGGCGCCGTCGCCGTGGCAAGAGCAGGTTGCACTTCCGCCGATGTTTTTTCTATTAAAGTCAACAACGCAGAAATATTAAATGCAATTACAACCAGTATGTCATTGGAACTAGCGGGCAATTATCAATTTTTGCACACAGTTAATAATTTTATTTATTTTTATTCGTTTGGAGATCGTGTTGGCACATTATCAGTGAGCGGGATTGGATTTGTTAATAAGTGCCCAAATACGGAAAAAGGATTAATTTTAGACATTTATAACTATTATCTAGAGCATCGCGCTGTAAAAAAAGACGGAAAAAGTTATCCAATAACATTAACGGCTGGCGGAGTCACAAAAACACTCTTCGGATTTTTAACCGGCGCGCGCATGGACGTAGCAGACGGCCCTTACGGCATACTTGGGAATTGGACACTGAAATTTGAAGTTGTTATTCCACAAACTGATTAAGCATTTGTATGATCAATCACGCACGCACGCTATTGTTAAATCAGCCGGCTCGGTTTATCGGGCACCACGCTGACACAGCAGAATATATTCCTCCGGCTTTTACCCCGGTCGTATTATCACAAGCGCTGTCGTTTATACGCAATGTCTTATTTGGCACGACAGCCGACGCATACTTCGTACAGTTCCGCGTGCGCGAGCTGTTGCGGTACATCCATGAAACAGAGTTTAATTCGTACCTGTACGCGCTAGATTCCCGAGTCACTTACTGGCCAGAACAGCCGACTATAACACCGTCACGATATCTAAGCGTGCAGCAGACGTTTGGCGTACCGCACGTTTTAGCCGCAAGCAGAATAATAACGCCAGACCGTAACGATAAGTTTACCGCCGGTCAGTATGCGGTTGCACTCACCCGAAACGGTGAAACCGGCACGTCTGTGGTCGATGTGCGTCCGCGTGAGTTATCCGCTTTACCAACAATGGAAACGTTCGCGGCGGGGGTAGTCCCCGGATTCCAGTTGCCCGGCATAACGGCGAATTTTCTTTTAAACGGCGTGGCAACAGCGCCACCAGAGTACCCAGTTGGGCTTACAGAACTAGACGATATGTTAATCCTGGAGGAGTACGCCGTAGATACAGCGCTTGGCCTCGCATCCCGGAACGACGGAACAACCATGGAGTTTCGGCGGTTGTCGCTAGCCACAACGACGGCTGAATGGATAATAACGGTTAAGACGCGGCCGGCATCTGCCATCACTAGTATTTTGCCTGCGCTGGAATTAATTGGCGAGCCAGTTTTTTTGGAGTTATTCGGCGTGAGCGACAAAGAACCGTATACCACGTTTAAAAACTTGTGGTCTGACCACCCGCTACCCGTCTACCGGCTTGTCGGATTCGTTCTGGCGTATATTTATCGCGTACACGAGCGGAGCACAAAAAATGGCAGTTGATCCGCATTACGTACGATCCGAATTTGAAATTACGGCCACAGTCGGCGGCATCGAATTTAAAGATGTTGTAGCATTTCAATCCACGTTTGCATTAAATACAATACCGACAGCGTCGTTAGTAGTAGCGGCTGGAACACAAGTTATTTCTGGCGAGCCAGCCACAATACACACAGTCACCGCGCAACTCAAGCCGCGCGTCCCGGCGAAAGTCACGCTGACAATCAAAACCACTGACGGAGATAAAGAAAAATCGCCGGCCGGGACGTACGTAATATTTGAAGGTTATTACAGCGGCATCGGTTATCAACGCAGTAATACGCTATCAAACTATACAATCCATCTTATGCACTGGCTCGATGACCTGAGCTGCTCGTCGATGATTAACGGCACGTGGGCCGTTGGCGCGCCACACAGTTTAGCTACTGCCGCTGCCCAGTTTTCATTGAGTGCCGGCGGTCAAGGGTCTGGCATCAATGTGGCGCCGATAATTGACCCGAGCCTTTGCAGCATTGGTAATTTATCCGGCGATATGTGGGAGAAAACACTAAAACCGATATTTAAGCAAGTATCTCTGTTTTCACACCCTTCCGATTCCGGTGGCGTTACCGGCGGGAATGCCGCGGCACTCGGCGCACTGCTAAAAATGCCGGGAAAAGCGCCGCACCCGGCGAAGTTAAAGCTTAATTTAAAAGGCTTAGACGGGCGGATTGTTGCCCAGTCAGCGGCCGCCGGGTTAACGCATATGTCCTTGGACGGGCTTGGGTACACATCGTTCTGGGGCAAGCTTGTTGGCGAAATTGCGCCGTCGTTTCTATTTGCCGTGTCGCCGTCTGTGGAATTTGCTAATGTGATTCCTTATTTCCCGCCGCTGAAAAAAGAGTTTATATCCATAAGCGGCGAAGAATATAACTACGCGGCATTTAACGCCAATAGCGGCGCGCTTATACAGTGCATTGATATTTTTTATCCGTACGATACCGGCTCCGGCTTGGCGGTAGGCGGCATCACGGAGGTGCAAAGCGGCATGTATCACCCGATAGGTAGATACCCTAAAAGAAAGCCGGGTTTTAACGGACAGATTATTATTAAAGAGCCGCCGATGTGGTTGGCGAATGGCGTGCCCGGCGCGCAATATTCTCCCGGCACAACTGGGATGGAGGGCCCACAAGTAGGCGACTGTGCTAATCCAGGGAAGGGCGCCGCCGCGCCTGTAAACGGGTTACCAAAAATACCGGCCGTTGAAAAAAACATAAAAACTTCTGGCGTTATGAACCGCTTAGCCGAGCAGTGGTTTAAAAGTGAAGTGTTGTCAAAACGTTACGGCGAGTTGTCGGGAAAGCTTCGTTTCGATATCGCCCCGGGCAGTTCAATTAAAGTGTTAACTCCAGACATTACAATAGGGAACGAGTTGCCAATGTTTGCAAATGTTGTGTCTGTGTCGACAGTTATTAACGCTGAACAGCACACTGCCGGCACATCTTTTTCGTTGTCGCACATGCGCACCGAGGAAGAGAACAACCTTGAATATTTTGCGGGCGACTTGCCGGCGTTGTACTCAGAGGCGTGGGCGGGCGATGTCTTAGCAATAAAGCAATAAATATGTCACAAAACTCAAAAACAAACACTGGTATGCCGTCTATTCTTGGAGACGTCACCGCGCCGTTTTCTGGTACAACGCCTGCCGGTGTTGGCCCAGACTTTGACTCGGCGTACGGGGTGTGGCAGAAAGAACCCACGCCAAAAAATAACACGCGACTATTATCCACACTGCAGCCAGTGATCGACACAGCTGTCTCGAGCTATGGCGGCGCGGCCCCAAGCCCGACAATCAAGTCGCGCGCGCGGCTGATGGCGTTAAAAGCGTTAAACACATATGACCCCCAGCGCGGAAACGTTCGCACGCATTTGTTATCGCAGTTACAGGGCCTACGGCGGCTGTCGGCCCAAGAACAGAACATCATATCTATACCCGAACAAGTGGGGCTTGATTTTCAACGGCTGCAAACTGCACAACAGGAACTGCAGGACCGCCTCAGCCGCGAGCCCACGAATACGGAGTTAGCCGACCATACAGGGCTGTCTTCGCGGCGCTTGCAAAAAATTCGCGCGTTTCACCAGCCGTTGGCCGAAGGCACGACGACCGTAGAGACAACCGACGGCCTTGGCGGCGGCCAGGCTAGCGACTTGCCAAATAATCACAGGTCTGCTGACGCGTGGGTAAACTTTGTACATGGTGACTTAAGCCCAACAGACCAGTTAGTTATGGAGCTCACGCTTGGACTGAATGGCCGCCGCCGCACCAGCACGCAAGATATTGCAAGTCGGTTAAATATTACGCCCGGCGCCGTAAGTCAGCGCGCGGCAAAAATACAAACGATGCTAGACCAAAAGTACAACCACAACTTTTAAAGGCAGGCAAATGGCACACGGTAAAACAAAAGGAAAAGTAGACGGCAAATTCAGCGCGCGCATCACTGACCTGCAAGAAAAAGCAAAGAAGTTTGCCGAGAGCTTTCGCGGCCTTGATGACTGGCGCCCGTGGCACACTCCGAAAGATGTTGGCGACCCGCTTGACGTGCCGAGCCTGCATAACCCTACGTGGGAGCGTAACGCGATTAATCGACTGTACTCTGAGACAATCCTCGGCGGACCGGGCGAGAAGGGCGGCACATGCGGCGACCTCATCGCCATGAAGTGGCAAGCTGACTTTATGGCTGTTGAAGAGCGCGCTTTTCGTACAAGACACGCCAGTTATGTGCGGTGTGCTTCGTTGGCGCATGGGCGTTGGGACGGACATGGCAAGCCAAAAGTAGGTATTTTTGATTTTATGAAAGACGCCGTACAATCCAGCATTACAGCTGGCGCGATACACGATAGCGACAACAGCCCAGAGCAGGGAATTTGAGCGCAATAATGAGTTTACAAGACTACGTAAATCGGAAATACGATTTTCTCGCCCTGCAGAGCTCGGGCACACAGCGTGAGAAATCGCTCGGGCTGTCGTTATTTACGGCAGATACATCTGGGAAACTGTGTGTCGGTATTCAAAAACTAGCACAGCGCTGGCTATTAGAGTTTTTAACAGAAACTGGCTCTATCGTGGGCCAGCCGGAGCGCGGGTGTGGGTTTATGACCACCGTGCGCCAAGGCAAAATGCGCACGGCGCTCAACGCTAATGTTGCGTTTGCCACGTCGTCGTTAGCTGTGCGCCGGCAACTGGTAAACGAAGAATACGTCGGCATGCCCGACGACGAACGCATTGCGGCAGTCGAGTTGTTGGGTATTGCATTTCTGCCCGGCTATTTAAGCATAGGTATTAAAATTAACAGTCGTGCCGGCGATACCCGGGCAGTAATTATTCCCGTCGAAACGCTTCCGTAAGGTGCGATATGGCCATAACAATTAGCAGTTTCTCCGAACTTGCAAAATCAAAAATTGACACGATGGTGGCCGAGATGGCGCAGCTCATACAAGAGCAGCACCCTGAGGTAGAGTTAACACGCGGTGTTTTTCACGACCTTGTGCTGCGCTTTAACGGCCTGCTTAATGCAACAATTCAAGAAAATATTGACCGCGTGCTGCAGAGTAAAAGCCTCGCGCAGATCATAAGCAACCCCGCGCTGTCGGACCCAGAGCTTGTCGACCAAGTGCTGTCGAATTACAACATCGTACGGGACGCTGGCACGCCGGCTACAGGGACTATAACTGTTATTTTTAATTCGCCCGAGCAGACTGAGTTACCGCTCATCGGCATTTACACCGCCAACGAAGTGCCGTTTAGTCTCACAGACTCGTTTGTTGTGTTACCGCCAGACTCTATTGTTACGCAACCAGAAGTTCAACGCGTCATGGTCCCTGTTGGCGACGGCACATATGCCGCCAATGTATCGGTGTACGCTATGGAAATAGGTGTAGCCGGTAATGTGGCGCGCGGGGTCACTGTCACGCCGAATTTTATACCGAACAACGTGTTAAAAATATATTCGGCGGCTGATTTTATTGGCGGTAAAGACGCCAGTACAAATGAGCAGTATGTGGGCAAGCTCGCTGCTGGTTTAGCGGCAAAAACTATTGGCGGCCGCAAGAGCTACGAGTCGTTGATTCTGGCGCAGCCGGCGTTTCAAAATACGCTGCATATATCTGTCCTTGGCTGCGGTGACGCTGAGCAGCAGCGCGACCAGCACAGCCTGTTTCCGATTTCGGGCGGCGGGAAAATAGATATCTATGCGCAGACTAATAACCGCGCCGTCGAAACAGATCATATGCTGCTGGCGACATATGTCGGCGACCAGACGTGGCAAGTTGTGCTTTCCAGAGACACAGCCCCCGGGTTCTATGAAGTCACAAGAATTTCGCTTCCGGCTGATCTAGCGTCGTCGGGATACGCCATAACTTCCGAAATTCGCTCGGCCAACCTGTCAGACTTAACGTTTGTCCCAGACATACGGTTTTTGCATGAAAGTGCGTACACGCGCTACCAGACGGCGATCGTACGCTTTACGGACACCGACACTCCCAGGGCCGGATTAACGGCCAACACGTCTAAGGCGCGGTATCTGGTGACGACAGTGGGTATGCCGCTTATTGCTGAGCTACAGGACTTTCTAACCAGCCGGGACGTTCGAGCGCGCGGGTCCGACACGCTGGTCAAAGCGGCTGTACCGTGTTTTACAAAGATATCATTTCAAATTAGAGTCGAAGCCCATGCGCCTGTTACCGCCGAAATAGAGCTGGCTATGAAGCAGGCTATTGTCAAAGCCGTATCCGCTGTCGGGTTTTCCGGCCAGTTGCACGCCTCTCTGGTCACCAACGCCGCGCAGCAGTTTTTAACCGGCCGCCAGGCTATAGGCGAGATAGACATGTTTGGCCGTATTCGGCGCCCTGATGGCACACTGACGTATGTCCGCAGCAGCGAGATCTTAACGATCGCCGCCGATAATGAGCGGCTTGTTACCGGCCGCACAGTGTCGTTTTTAGTAGGTATTAACGACATATCTATCTCAAGTGTCGCCGCCGGGTTCACAAATTAGCGGAGCCAAGCGTGCACAAACAGACATTCGTATATCCCGGCTCAGACTTAGACCGCAGCCGCACGCTTCTAAACGCGCTCGGCACGTTCTGGTCGATCACGTTCACCGGCAAAGACCAGATGCGTTCTTACGTTAACAGCGTGGCGTATGCTGTGTCGCAATCCCACCGCAACCTGCTTGAAGTCGTCGCCGCGCTGAGCCGCTATGACGTGCCGTTGTTTCACGAGAAAACGCTTGTCCCGGTCACCATCAAAAAGTCAGAGCTGAATACAGTTCTTACAAACGCTGACCGCTTTGACATTAGTCCGATAACATTCGACAGCGGCGCCAAGTTTGACGTGGCTACAGACAAGTATTTGTTCTCTTACCCGCTGCCCGACAAGCTAGTCTCCGTGGAGCAGTTTTTCAACAAACTGACGTTCCCCACAGCTGTACTTGATAACAACGTAGACTTCACGATTGACCGGACCCGCAACGCACTCGTCTTTAACAGCGACCCTTTTGACAACCCGGCTTTTTTGCGCAGCGCTATTCCTGCTCTCGGAGCTTTGCCAGACGCAGAAATCGTCTTGTGGGGGTTTTGCGGCAAGTACGACTATGACTACGTGTTCAACCAGTTTGCGTATGCCGTGGGTCTCAAGCTCAGCACCAGCGAAGGCTATAAACAGCTCACCAACGCTATTATCACCGGCTTAATAAACGGCGGCGCTTCTGTGACCGCACTTGATACAGCCATTTCGGCGATTTGTGGCGTACCGCTGACAGTAGAGCCAGAAGAGACCGTAGAAGTTATTCGCTGGGATAACCACGGCCTCTTTATAGCCACCGATAAAAATATCTATAGGTTTGCCGCGTCTAGCATCCCGTCTGTAGAGCTCGAACAAGTTGTGCCTGCCGGAACGCAACTGATCCGTTGTTTTGATATTAATGAGTTTTTTGTCGGCAACACGTATATCCCGGCTATTCCAGGCGACACACAAGTCTTATGCCGCCCGGTCGCTGGTGACGTGCTGACAACGAACGACTTTGAGGGCTTTATAACCCAAGACGGCGACGACATCGTGTTAACCTCGGATGGCACAGCCTGTCGAGCCGTGCGCCGAAAGATAGATGCGCTCGCCATTGATCAAGGGTTTCTACCGGCGTGCTTCTATGGCGACCTAACATTTGAAAATAACGGGGTGCCGCTTGAGATAATGACAGATCACCCCAGCGGCTACACCTACGTGCGTTTTCCCGTGGGCGGCATTCCGGCCGACGTAGACCGCTTTTTTGACGAGATACATGCCCGGGGTATTGCAGACAAACTGGCTGCCGCTGTGCCTTGTGTGCCCAGAAACAGGCGGCGCGGGACATTAGCCCATTTGCTCGACAAGCGCGTGCAGCCGGGAACAGAGCCTACCGCTGCGCATTTACCGACGACTATTAACCCGCTGCAGTTTATTATCGAAAATGTACTGCGCAATAACGTATTTGTCGTAAGAATTGTCGTTTCGGGATTGGGGCAAAATCACCTTGGCCTGTACAATGTGAGACACCTACGCCAATTGCTCCCGCCGCAGTCAGCCATGATTGTTGTCTTTGAGTTGGCGCCGAATATAGATAAGATAAACGCCGAAAACAACGTCTATGACGCCCTGAAGCTGTTTACGGCCGCCGAACCCCTTAATGACCAAATTCCGTCCACGCTCATTCGTGAAGTGGGCATTAACGTGCATTCCGTGTCCGGTACGTGCCAGTAAGGAAAAATCATGGCTCTCGACAAAATCAGCCCGCAGTTTGGAGTGCGCGGTTATGTTTCTATCTGGCGCGTAAACGAAGAAACTGGCGTTAAGGCGTTCTTGGCGGGGCAACCCAACCAAATCCAGTACTCGTGGGGCTACATGGCCGCCAAGCAGCTGGGATACAGCCCGCAACCAGACCGATACAACTACAATATTTCGGCCATGTACATTGAGTACGAGAACCAAGTTTCTCCGTCGGATATTAGTATTCCTGCGTTTTCGCGAGATATCGACATTGGGTACTACAACAGCCTCGACGACTCGGCGACACGCGACTTTCTCAGAGTGCCGCTGCGCATGGAGCCCACGCTGTCTGTATCCAGCGGCTATGAAGCGAATTTGCCAGTGAACCAGCAAGGCAACCAGCTCACGTTCTTTGTGCAAACCGCCGGCGGGCAGGGCGTTCACGGCAAGGCGTTTGGCACGACTAGCAAGGTATACGCTGCGTCTTTGATCGCTGCGCCCGTGTTCAGCGACCGCACAAAAGATGTTATCTTTGCCCGCACAATATTTAGTACAGCAAATCAAGTTACAAAAGAGCCATCGTCCCAGATCGGGATCACATGGGACATTGCGTTTGAATAACAGCGTATAAAACGCCGGAGGACAAGGATGTCCGGGAACTGGCTTCACAACATTAAACACGTTACGCCCGGCGAGCCTGTGCAGGCCGGTGTAGTTAATCGGCCCGACCGCACGCTCGAGGAACGCACAGAGTACCTCAAAGACCGGCTCGATGCTTCGGCTGTCGGCCAAGCGATCTTTGACCATAACGCCACGATTGCCACTGATGTGCTTCCCGGCCATCCGGTGTTTTGGAACTACACAACGCACCGCTACGAAAAAGCGCTGGCCGCTATAGAAGTCGACCAGACCACAAGTATGTTTGTGGTGCTGCCGTCTTCTGACTGTGTCGGCATGTGCTTGCGCAAACGATCGGCTACGTTGGGCGATATTGTGCTGCACGGCATTGTAGATATGCCGGACCTCGCCAACGCTATCGCCACGCCCATTACTCCGGGGCGCTACTATCTATCGGCAGTAGAGCCGGGCAAGCTTACCAAACAGCGCCCGGCTATTACTGTCAGCGTATGCCATGTGCAAGGCCCCAAAGACACGTGCTCAGATGTGCCGCGCGTTGTTGTCATGCCGGCGACAAGAGACTTTCTAGAAGAACACATCCATTACCGGTTTGATCTGTACGCCCGGCCGGCGTCAGCCACAACAACGCTCGTAGCGCCAGGCGGGACGCACATTGTCCAAGTGCCCAGCGTTGCGCTCCAAGGCTGGCTGCCGGCCTCCGATCCAAGCTTTAACGGAAAAGCTCCCGCTGGCGCTGTGTTTGGCTACAACATGACAACCCACACGGCGCTAGCCAACGTGTGGCCGCCGCTGCCCGTGCAATCTGTCGCCATGTTGTGGGACAAAGGTATCGCCCTTGTCGGCGCTACCGAGATTCCGCTCGGCAGCAATGGCCTAGCCGTGTGCGACGTAAACGGCATTTGGTGGATGAGCAACTGTTACGGCGACGCTCCGTGGCCAGCCACCTACAGCAGCTCCGTTGTCGTTGAATCAACGAACGCCGTGCCGCCTGAGTGTCCGCGCGAAGAAGCTATGCGTATCGTCGTCGTGTACTTGCGCATGCTGATTGGCAATGACCGCAGCATGGTGACAAGCCTGAAGCCTGGCGTAGACAGCCCGGTTGTTATCACCAACTGCGACGGCATTCCGGCCACAATTGACCACCCAATGACTGGCGACCTTGACCTTAATCTTAATTTACAGCTCGAGGCCGGTGAATCTGTTGGCGGCCAAGCTATTAAAGCAATTGTGCACGATGGGCGCAGGCTAAAAAAAGGCTGGATTGCCGAAGGCGCGTTCACACTGTCAGAGCATTTGACGATTAAAGGCTCGCGCGATGAGCCGCGGTATTTAACTTCTGCAGAGTTAGATGCGCTTGGGTATTTACCGGCACCAAACGCTGCGCGCACGCTTGCCGCCTCAAAGCCACTTCAGCAGGGTGTACTGCAAATCGACTACACAGACACTTTAGTTGAGCGTGAAATATCCCCACAAATCATTCGGCTCAGCGACACAGTTGAGCGGCTCTATATGGATATTCCGTATATTGGGCTGCCCACGGGCCAAGAGTCGCTGTTACGCGTGCGGCTCAACGTGCCGTCCGCCAACTTGGGCAGCGGGCTCAAAATGAAAGTTCGCGTGCAGTTGTTTAGTCGTGGCGGCACGGATGCCGTTGAAGCAACAGTATCGCCGCTGTACATGACCCGGCGTATCCTTCCTATGCCCGCGACTTTAACCGGTAGGCAAGAGTTAATAACGACAGACGCGAGCGTTATTTTCTGGCCTTCTGCGGGCCTTGAACTGCTGATCGACACAGCCGCCCAAATCGAGAGCGAAGAGTTTGTTGTCGATCTTGGCGACACAGTGCTAGTCACAATCGGGCGCATCGTCGGAAACAGCGCAATGCCCGAAGTCGGTATTTTACGAATAACAGGCGTAGTACGCGCCAGCGCATAATAGGTGAGTTGTTATGCCTATTGGAAATTGGAACTTACAGTGGCTCAACCACAATTCTCAGCGGTCGTACCCGCTGACAACTCGCGCCACTAAACTAGATAGTACAGAAACAATCAGGCTGCCCGACAGTTTTATTGTCGGGCTTTATCTGCCCATTCATTCCGGGCAAGCTTTTACGCCCGGCAATTTTTTTATTCGCCGCGTGCTGATTGCGCCAACTGGTTTTAATATTGTTGTCGGCTACACAGACGATGACGTCACAATTATTGACGTGGCTGCCGCTAATATCGCCCGCAGCGCCTACCTGCCCAACCGCTCTTATGCGCTGGGCGGCGTCGACACATTTGATGATTGCGTTGGCAGCATCGTGCTGGGCGACTTAAACGAGGTAGACAAGTTACCAATTGGCAATTACAGCTTTACTCGCGCGGGCGGCGAGCTTGAATCTGACGCTATACGGCCGATGATCCGCGGCGTCAGCGCATTACGGGTATTCAGTAACAACGAACTCAGCCCGCCCATCTACGGCGACGTAACTCTTGTGGCCGGCTCAAACGTGCGCATCACTACCTCGCACTCAAACGGCGAAACAGAAATTATATTTGATGCGATTTCTGGCGCTAACTTAAACCAAGCCTGCTTGTGTCACGACGGCGAGACAGGGCAGTGTATTACTTGCATCAATGGCGTGTGCAGCGACGACGGCACATTTACATTTACGCAAAATGCCTGCGTTGAGATTGCGCCGCTTACACTGGGCGCCGGCATTTCGATTACAGAGACATGTGCACAGCCGTGCTGCGGCTGCTCAGAGTTAGACGCAATTACGACGCAGATTGACCTGTTCGGCAGCGGAGTAGCGACGCTACAGAACTTTGTTACGCGGCTCGGATCTGAAGTTACACAGATGAGTCTTGTCGTACTTGGAAGCAAACTCGGCGACACGGGTTGCGGCAAGGTGTGATATGACAGACATTGAATTTGCAGCGCCAGTCAATAGTCGCCAAGGCATCGGCGTCGTGCAGCCGGAGAGCGGGCTCGACTACCCATTTGTGGCCCCGTCGGCCGACATCCAGTACGCCGTAGCTGACTTTTACTTCTCGTACGACGACCCGAGCGACTATATCGCCGGTGCGCGTGAGGCCAAACTGCCGCTCAGGCTTTTGCTGCTCACCGACGCGCCAAACATAAAGATAGTCGACGCAGACGCGCACGTTATTTTTGACACCACTCGGCAAATAGCGGGAGAAGATATCTATTCGCGTACTCTCCCTGTCGAGTGGGGCAATTATAAAATCTACGAATGGACTTATAACGCCGCCTATATCGACAACCACTTGGCTGCCCTCCGCACAGATTACCCGGACCTTGTAAAGGGCGTTTGCCGCGTGGTGCTGTACAGCGACTGGGAACAACCGGCAAGCTTAAGCCCTCAAAACGCAGTCTTAGACGCTAGGGCCGTGTACCGACTACCAGCCCGGCTGTTGTCGCTTCAAACTCGAAACTGCACTTCGCCTAGCCAGCGATATCGCGGAAACTTTAAATTTAAAAACGGGTTTAACACCAATCTTGCCGCGGCTACACAAACCAGCGCAAACTTTCATTTAAGAACGGCAGTGACGTTTAATGCCGTCGCTGGCTCGGGAGCCGGTAAATTTCGCACGTGCGTCGACCCCGAAAACCCGCTTGTTATTGACTGCCAGCCGCCGCCGCCGACGACACCACCACCGCCACCAATTACAAAGATTAACGGCGTCGGGCCCTCATCGAGAGGAGATTTTTTAATCTCTGCTTCCGGATGCAACTGGGTGCGCCGCCCGGTGGACTATATCGCCGGCGTAGCACACGCTCGGTCCGAGCAGCAGATGGGTGGCGATTGCCCGCCATGCTGCACCTGCCCTGAATACGTAGACACTGCGCTTGCTATGAATCTAGAAGCTAACAAATACCAGCTCATTGGCCTGCGCGCGTCTGCGATACGCGCAAAACACCAAGAAAATATTGATCGGTGGAATAACCAGCGTTCGTGCAGCCTCATGCATCCGCTGACTCTTCTAATGGAAGCACAGCGTTGTCCATATATAGATATCATTGCTATATTGTGCAACTCCTGCACCGAGTGCTTTTCTGCCACGCGGCTACACATTGCAATCACGAAACCGTCGTTGTTGTCGATGGCAACGGTGGCTGGTTTTACAGCCATTGTTGCGCCGGGCGCCCGCGGTAAAACTGTACAGCTCACACAAACAGCCGGCGGTTACTCTGTGTCGCTGCCGCCGCTCCCTGTTGGCGAATCGGCATATGTAAAATTTAGGTTGAGCTTCACGCAACTAGGTTTGCCTGAAAACAGTACAAACTTTCGCGCCCGCGGCCCGCAGCTCATTACCGCCACGCTGACAGCCACAATAGCTAAATCTGGCGCGGCGTTACTTGTAAACTGCGGCGGGCTCGTAGACGGCGTGGCGCCTGAGCCGGCTACAGCCACCGCAGCGCAAACGCTGCACTGCAACGCTGCCGGCCAAACAGACACGGCATAACACCACACATAATCATGTCAATCCGTAATCAAAACTGGTACAACTTGCAGTCGACTCGGAGCTACCCGCTCGACGAGAGTAGCACTGCTGTCGACGATACCGGCGCGTTTATTCGCGACGATATTTTAGTTGACTGTCATATTCGCTTTTCTAGCGATTTAGGGCAGCATCTCTACCTACAGGGCTTAACTGTCTCTGCTGGACTTGTCACCGCGGTCTTTGGCGTAGCCACAACCTTGAATACAGCCGGAAGCACGATAGCTTCTGTCACCGTGACGCGGCCAGGGAATGCGTACACAAACTACAGCATTGTGCCGCTTGTCGCCGGTGTGTCTGGGTGGGTGGTGTTTGGCCCAGGTATTGATACGCCGTTTGTGGGGCGATATACAAGTCCTACTCAGGCTCTTATTAATCCTCGCTGCGGGCGAACCTATCGGCCGCTGCCGGTGCCGAGCATTGGCAAAATTAATCTAGCCACGTCGTTACAGGGCGTCGTGGCTATTACCGGCACTGAGCCTGTTATCGCTGAATACAAGCTTGTGCAGTACGACAACAAAGAAATGCGCGCTATTGTGTTTAGGCTCGATGATGCGCAACTGACGGACACGTACAACCCGTTTACGCAATTTTTGCCGCTGTGCGCAAATCGGCCAGAAAGCGGCACATGCTACAAACAACCTATTACATCAATCGGCGGAATCGAACCAGATTGCAATGGAAATATTGTCATAGAAGGCGACAGCGGGATTTCGATAAATCCGTTTCACGATTGCGGTGGCGCGGACATGACCACTACGCGATCGCTTGGCGAGGCGTGCGAGGCCCTCAAACCGAAACGCCCAACAGAATACGAAGACAACTGCTGTGTTTCAACCGTAATCGGCGACACAACAGCAAACTCGCCGGTAATAACAAACGCGCAAAACATGGACAAGATTGTGCTGAATTTAATCGTCGTCGGGCTGGCTGTACCGTCAGACGCTATTGTCGTAAGCGTCAACGCAATTGCGCAGACTATTACGCTGTCTAAATCAGCGACGGCGTCAGCAGTAGGCGTTACCCTAAAATTCTACAAAGACGAATCGGACGACTTTTGTTGGCCAGACGTCACCATACCGACAATAGATATCATTGTGGACGAAACCACTATTTACCCTCCGCGCAATCTGCCGATAGTTGAAAATTTTAACTCGTGCTATCCTGTGACGCAGTTTGACACCCAGGCTGGGTCGACAACCAAGACGGAGACGCTTGCTCCCCCACGACGCACAAGCGCCGCCAGCCCGCCGAACCCGACGACGCTCACCAATCACTTTGTGCTTGAGACAACCGGGTACTCGACGTTAAATATCATCACCATAAAAAACGGCGCCACAGATTGGGCCTACGGCCACACCCTGACCACAGAACTTAAAATTGGCGTAAGCGGTGCGTCGCGGAACGGCGGCATTGTATTAAATTATGCGCAACGCGTAGTGAACAACGCACGCATAACAACATATATAGCTGTTTTAATAGACGTACAGCGCGCGCAAATAGTCGTACGGCGCTACACGAACTCGGCGTATATCACGGACACCGCGGTAGACTTTACATCAAGACCTGACACGTGGTACCGATTAGCGGTTACGCCTAGCTTCGACGGCGGCGACAATATCAGCATTACCTTCGACGTGTCTGAGGTAGTGGCAAACGACTACATATTGCACGGCACAGCGACTTTTTTAAACTGTGTAACGCCGGTCGGAGCAAGTGCGCCCGTGTGCCAACCTACCGACGGAACATTTGGCATTATTGCCGCACAATCGCAAACATTCTTTAACTCGTTTACCGTAACGGAATAACATGACAGACGCTCGTATACTTTATCCGCAGTTTAGAGACGAGCAGTCGGCCTCGCGGTATCCGTTTGCAGACTCGGCGTCACTTAAAACAACAGACGGCGCCTTAAACATTGGCGCAGACACATTTATTGACGCCGTATTTTTTCCCATTGGCGGCGCTCGGCAGCTGTATATTGCCGCCATCATTGTATCGACGCAAACGATTACATTCGTCGTTGGCGACTCTGTGAACGCTGCTTTGATATCCGGCAGATATGCGCCAAATAGCGGGCTAGACTCGCTGGACAACTCACGCATCGAATTCTATGACGATTACGGGCGACCAGCCGGGTGTATGTTATCTTCTCAAATATCATTAGCTAAGTTTTCGGGGCTTTCGCCAGGCACGTATACATTCGCGCCAGCCGCCACTGAGTTTGTTTCCACCGTCGTCATCCCTGCAAACGAGCCGGGTGTGCGCGCGATTACACCGAGCTCCGGCGAGTTTTTAACCGGCGACATATGCCTCATCGGTGATCACGGCGTGGTACTACGCAAAGAGGGCGTAAACGTTATTCGAATTGATATCGTGGGCGTACCGCTGTTTAAGCGCGCACTCTGCGAACTTGGCGGCGGCGGACTGTTGCCGCCAAGTCGGTATTTAAAAACGATTAACGGCTGCGGACCCGACGAATACGGCAGTTTTACGTTTACAGCCACTGGGCACGAAACGCCCGGCGGGGACACAGTATTGCGCGTCTATCCAAACAACAACGCACTTGTCATTGACGCCGTTGGCCGGGGGATAAGCTAATGCCACGTACCGGCTTTTACAACGACAACGAATATCGTGCATATCCGTTTATCTATCAGATCCCCGACCCTGACGACCGGCTGCCCACCAGCGCGATCGTAGACGCCGGCATTGTGTTGCGGTTGTCGGCGCTCCCGGCAACGGCGACAACATACACTGTTTGGCTAGCCAGCGTCACACGTACGATTTCTGGGTTCTTATTTACGTTTAAGTACAACAGCGATGTCGCGCCCGCGCCTGCCGCAACGCCGTTAACATTCTTTCGTCACGACACTGCCGACGATTGGGTCATTGCGTACGAAGAGTCGGCGAGCGCGGCCTGCCTCGAAGATCCAGTTTGGAGTGGCTTTTTAGTCACCGGTCCGTTGGTAGACTTACGAGAATTTTTAGCTATTGGCGCAACAATTACGTTTTTGCCGACACTGCATGTACTTGAACCCGCGCGCATTCAAAACCTGCAGCGGGGTTACTTGCGCAGCATCAGCATAGGCAATTACGACCATATGCGTGTAGCGGCGTGCGTCGACCCACCAACCGAGCCTGTAGAGCGCGCTATCGTGTTCGACGAATCGTTTAAATGTTTACACGGCGACATTCGGTTTAAAGAGGGCTATAACTGTCGTATTACACAAACAGATCGAACAAACACAATTGACGTTACAGCCGTTTATGGCGCCGGCGCAAAGCCTACTGACGAGCTGTGCGAGCACGGCGGCGAACTGCCATTTACGGCCGAAGAAGCCGCACAGCCAACTACAGATTTTTACAGCGGCGGGCCAAAATGCTCAGAACTCATTACCACAATAAACGGCCTTGCTGGCCCAACAGTCACACTTGTCAGCGGCATCGGCGTAGATATTAACGCTACTATAGATCCAGACACCGGTCTCGTTGTTCCTCACAGCATGACCATTAAGTTAAATTTAAACGCGCACGCAAATTGCACGTAAAGCAAGCAAGCCAATGGTTAAAAATAACTTATTTTCTAAATCGGCGGCGCAGTGCGACGTCACTCCCACAGAAACGGAGACGTTCACGTTCATCGACTTTGACGTGTGCGAGATTCCAAAAGCGCCAAAACCGCTTTTTACCTGCCAAGTCCCGCTGCTTCTGCCCGAACCGAATACAGACGTCGGCATTAAATGCCCAGAATTTTCTACGCTTACAACCATCAATACGGGGTTTAATGACGGCGGCTGTTTACCCGAAACAAAAGTTACACTAAACCGTAAAGACGTTGACCCGTGCAAATATGAATTCGAAATGGACATCACGATCCCGATTCCGCGTGTGCCGTGTCCAATTCTAAACACAGACTTGTCGTTTCAATCTGGGTACAAGACGCAGCCAGTAACGCCGGCACCCGGGCAGACCGGCTGCTGCGGCGACGAGCTCGCGTGCCTTACCGGGGAAAACAAGTTTGAAATCAGGACGAAGCACAGGCCGGGCGACTGTGGCAACGACCCAAACGATCCCGGTCAGTGTGAGTTCGACATTACGCTAGATCTTGTAGTCGAAATTCCACGGGTGCCGTGCCCGATTATAAACACTAGTACAACGCTTCAATCGGGCTACGCTACCGACAACGGCCCCACAGGCTGCCTCACCGACGCAACTAAGTTTGTTATTACAACCAATCACACTGCCCCGGTTGACTGCAAAGATCCGGGGCAATGTGAATTTGACGTCGTACTGGACATCGTCGTCCCGCTTCCGCGAGTGCCGTGTCCGATTATAAATACATCCACGACGTTTCAGTCAGGCTACGCCACGAACGACGACCCAACAAACCCGACAGGCTGCCTTACCAGCGAAACCAAGTTTGTCATTACAACCAATCACACCGCGCCGGTCGACTGCAGTGATCCCGGCCAGTGTGAGTTCGACATTGTGCTGGACATTGTAGTCCCACTTCCTCGGGTGCCGTGCCCGATTATAAATACAATCTCGTCGTTTCAATCTAGCTACGCTGATTGTGTTACCGGTAAAAACAAATTTGAAATTACAACCAATCACACGCCCGGTGATTGTAACAATCCGGCGCAGTGTGCGTTTGATATCTCGTTAGATGTTGTCATCCCAATTCCACGTGTGCCGTGTCCAACACTCAATCCTACGCTGAGCGTGCAGTCTGGTTACGCCACCACCTCAAATCCACAAACAACAGGGCTGTGCTGCGATGACTCGATTCCATGCCTTACCGGCGAAAACAAATTTGAAATTACAACAAAGCACACCCCGGGTAGCTGCGACAACGACTCCGGGCAATGCGAATTCGACGTCGTTCTTGAAATTGTAGTCCCGATTCCGCGCGTACCGTGCCCGATTATAAACACTACTACAACGCTTCAATCGGGCTACGTGACCGACGACAGCCCGACGAGTTGCCTCGCCAACGAAACGAAGTTCGCTATCACAACCAATCACACGGCTCCTGTTGACTGCAAAGATCCCGGGCAGTGTGAGTTTGATATTACGCTGGACATTGTCGTTCCAATTCCGCGCATACCGTGCCCGGTTATCAACACAAATGCAACATTTCAATCTGGTTATGCCACTGACGGTTTGACCGCCGCCGGGTGCCTCACCGGCGAAAACAAGTTTGAAATTACAACAAAGCACACTGCTCCAGTTGACTGCAAAGATCCTGGCCAGTGTGAGTTCGACATCACACTGGACATCGTAATTCCGATTCCGCGGGTACCGTGTCCTGGAATAAATACAACGTGCGCGCTGGAGGTGGGCTACAGCGTCACTGGCGAAAACAAGTTTGAAGTTATAACAAACCACGCCGCCCCAAGCGACTGCAACGATTCCGGCCAGTGCGAGTTCAACATTGAGTTAGACCTTGTAGTCCCGATTCCGCGTGTGCCGTGTCCGATTATAAATATCTCGTCTGCAACAACCGTCCGCACACCCAACGCCTGCCCCTCGGGAAAAGAACCGCCTTGCGACGTCAGTACGTTTAAAATTACAACCGATCACATCCCGCCAGGTAACTCGGTCGATCCTGGTCAGTGTCAGTTCAACATAGAACTAGACATTGTGGTGCCGTGCCCGATATTAAACACAAAATTGACCCTAGAAGCGGGCTACGAACTTGTTGGAGAAAACAAGTTTGCGATCACAACTGATAAAGCAAACACCGGCTGCGAGTTCGCGCTTGAATTAGACATCGCCGTGCCGATTCCGCGGGTACCGTGTCCGGTTATGAATACAGTATCGAGTGTCAGCGTCGGGTACGCGGGCAGCACGTGCGTCGTCGACAAACATAACCAGATTGCTATCACGACCAAACACACGCCGCCAGTCGACGCCACCGATCCCGGGCAGTGTGAGTTTGACATCATTCTAGACATCGTCATTCCGATTCCTAAGCCGCCGTGCCCAAAAATACGAAAACGAAAATTTAACCAAAAAGTGCAGTGGGCGAACGCCGTTACTCCAGTTTTAAATAGCGCCGGCGGTAAAAATAGTCGTTTCGCCGTTACATCAAAAACAACACCGCGCGACGGCTGCCATTCCGCCGATATTTGCGAATTTGATATTGATCTCGAGTTAATTATTCCAATTCCTGTTCAGCCGTGCCCCACATTTACAACAAAGCTTGATGTAGCCGTAGGCTACGCCGACGCCCCTTGTTTGCTCGATAAGCAAAATAAATTTGAGCTTATAGCGAATTCAACCACAGCTGCCGATGGCTCACCGGCCTGCGATTTCAATATTGACATTGAGCTTGTGATTCCAATTCCGCGCGTACCGTGCCCCCAAATTGGAATAGGCAGCCTTACAACAAGCGTAGGTTACGCGAATACAGCCTGCGTAGCCGGGAAACAGACACAGTTAAAAATAACAAACACTTCTGTATTATCGCCAGACGGGTGCACGACGCCCGACGAGTGTTCGTTCGAAATCGATCTCGACATTGTGATTCCGATTCCTGTTCCGCCGTGTCCGAAGATTGCCAGCTACATGACCGTGTCGTCGCGCTACGAAGACGCGCCGCTTGTCCGTACAAACAACACAAGCAGCTTTTTAAATGTGTACAAATACACGCAGCCGACAACGTGCACGACGGCTGGCAGCTGCGCATTCTTATTCGACTTCAGCATTGACATCCCAACGCCGCGAATACCGTGTGTTGATTTAACGGTAAAAAGCCAGGCGCTCACCGTTGGATACAACGTTGAAAATAAACTTGAGTTTACAGTCGCGCCAAATCACACATTAAACACAGGCTTAAACGAAGCACCAGAATGCAAGTTTGATATAGACATAGTTCTAGACGTGCATATTCCAGAACCGCCGTGCACCTACTGGGGCGGCATAGTCAATATCACAGCGGCTTCTTCTGGCCAACCAGCCGCCGGGTATTTTGATACGCAGTCAGCGTACGCAATTGACACTTACGGCATCAAAACGTGCGAAGTTTTAACGACGCTTAACTTAGCGATTCCACAGCCGTGCAAGACTCGAATAGATGCCGTTCTTCCCGAAATAAAGGAGATGGGCGTTGACGATCCTTTTTATGGCGAAGTAAAAATAATCGGCACGGGCGTTGACGCGGTTACCGGCGAGTGCGTATGGACAATACAGCCGTATTTCAAAATACCTAAAGTGCGCGACCCGATATGCACTTCTTTTCCAAATCCTGTTGTAACGTTTCATCCAGTGACCAGCGGCACAGTGCCTACGGGCACACTTACTTTTATCCCTACTGTCGGCGCAGACGCAGACACGTGTCAGTACACAGTCACGCTCGATCTTTATCAGTCTGAGTTCTGTACGCCGACATTCACAGACAAATCAAAAGTAACAGTACATTTGTATGACTTTGGCACTTCGCCAACGGTCTCCGACAAATTAACAATAGCGTTGACGAAGGCTGCTGATACGTGTAATTACGAGGTTGTTGGGGATTTAGAAATAAGCGTACCCAAACCAGTGCCATTGGTTGCCGGAACATTTAATGTGTACCCAGCTGGCATCGCCACGGGCACAGTCGCCATAACTGACAACAAGCTCGACGTTACGCTCAACTTGGTCACAGTAGATTGCGCCGGCGCGTCTGGCGCAGGCGGCAGCGACGGCCCTTCTGGCCCCCCAGGCCCAATAGGCCCAGCAGGCCCAATCGGCCCCCCAGGCCCACCCGGCGGTGCGGGAAAAGATGGCGATAAAGGCGCTGACAGTCTTGTGGCGGGGCCACCAGGCCCGCCAGGTATACAAGGCATTCGGGGCCTTCAAGGCTTTCCAGGTATACAGGGCGACCAAGGCCCGATTGGCTTAGGCTTCATTGGCCCAACTGGTATCGACGGATCTTCCGGCCCAACTGGTCCTTCTGGTCCCACAGGCATTACAGGCGCCACGGGTATTACAGGCGCTACTGGCCTACCAGGTTTTAGCATTGTTGGCTCTACCGGCCCGACAGGCTGTACAGGAAACCCCGGCGCCACAGGCGTTACAGGCGCCACAGGCATAGCGGGCAACGTAGGCGCTACTGGTGTTACGGGCGCTACAGGCCTGCGGGGAAATACTGGCAGTCTAGGCCCAGCTGGCCCGATCGGTGAAACAGGCCCGCAAGGCATCGTGGGCGAAACTGGCGAAATAGGCGAAACCGGCCCGACAGGGGCTACAGGTGTTGGCATCGCTGGCCCTCTTGGCCCTTCTGGACCCAGCGGCCCTACTGGACCAACCGGCCCTTCCGGACCCACAGGCCCAACCGGACCAACAGGACTAACAGGCCCACCAGGTCCCGGAGGACCAGCTGGCCCCGCAGGGCCGCAAGGCGTTACAGGGCCCACTGGTGTACGAGGCTTTACTGGTTCTCCAGGCGCTACAGGCGTTGGACACACCGGACCAACAGGAGTAAGAGGCCCCACGGGCGTGAAAGGTAACACAGGCGCACCAGGCGTCGCTGGCCCTGGCGGACCAGAAGGACCACAAGGCCTATGCGGCCCGCTTGGACCGACAGGCCCAACAGGTGTTGCGGGTGTCGCAGGACCAGCCGGTCCCGAAGGCCCTCAAGGCCAAACCGGCGTCATCGGACCAACAGGTGTAACAGGCGCGACTGGTGTCAAAGGACCGCCGGGAGCTTCTGGCCCTAAAGGCCCCACTGGCACGAAAGGCGCAACAGGTGCAACGGGTGCTACAGGCGCTACAGGCATACAAGGAGTTGTCGGTTTATGTGGCCCACAAGGCGTTGCTGGCCCATCTGGTCCGTCTGGCCCATCTGGTCCGTCTGGCCCATCTGGTCCGTCTGGGCCTTCTGGTCCGTCTGGGCCTTCTGGCCCAACTGGAGTTACAGGTGCTACAGGCCCGTGTGGCGACACCGGAGCGCCAGGAGCAGCTGGAGTGTCTGGGCTAATCGGTGTAACGGGTGCTACAGGTCCGAGTCCTGCAGGTGATACAATAGCTCAAAACGCTGAATTTTTAACCGAACTTGTGCGCCAGTTAAGTTTTACAAATAACGTCCCAAATAACGCCGCGCTGTATGCGGCCATTAAAGCTATTGTGAATCATTGATCATGCGCACACACGACGAATATAACGAACCGCCGGAATCTACTCCGCCAGAAGAGCCGCAAGTAACTGCAGATGAAAGTTATTTAGCCATTACAAACCCAGCAGCGGCCGCGCTTGTCGAACAGCTTATTATGATGTCAGAAGCAGCGCCGGGTTGCGGCCTGTGTCCAGAAGGCCCACAAGGCCCGCAAGGGCCACAAGGCGCAACTGGCGCCACCGGCGTTATAGGCAGAACAGGGTCAACGGGCGCAACAGGTGTTGGCGTCGCTGGCGGTGCAGGACCAGCCGGCCCGATCGGTGAAACAGGCCCGCAAGGCGACATTGGCGAAACTGGTAACATAGGCGAAACAGGCCCAACGGGCGCAACAGGTGTTGGCGTCGCCGGTCCTGTTGGCCCCGCCGGACCCAAA
>Ga0208966_1000129_pt1 | contig 24054 bp, 24 predicted proteins | sample GreLakmeHU45MSRF_FD_187701 | JGI IMG/M metagenome (GOLD analysis project Ga0208966, IMG submission 187701) | Freshwater lentic microbial communities from great Laurentian Lakes, MI, USA - Great Lakes metaG HU45MSRF (SPAdes) | ecosystem: Environmental > Aquatic > Freshwater > Lake | place: Great...
CGAGATTACTCTCTACCAACCCGAACTAAACTATCGGTAGCGTTTGCACGCCCACCAACGGCCGTTGCCAAACGCAACGCCCTGGTCCACGATTCTCATGTTGCTACGGCTGTAGCAACAGTTCCCCAAAGCAGCCTCTGGGCTGCCACCCATACCAACGCCTTCGTAGCCCCCTGTGGGGTTCCCGAAGTGCTGACACGATCGGGCACGAGCCATCATCTCTGCAACGCCTTGCGCAGTGGCGTTGCCCAACTGATAGCTTCGTACCGTTGGGGTCGGCGATGGGCTGGTGTATCGTTCCACGATCACCGGACCCTGCGCCGAGGCTGAAACAGCCCAAGCAAACAGAATCCCCAGACCCAAACTAGCCGACAGAAGCATTCTCATAGCCAATCCTCCGTGAGCGTACCGCTGGTGCGCGCGGTACTGTGATAAAGCCCCGCACCGGGCTCGACGTTGTACGCAATAGCCGGGAATTCTGACAACCCCGCTATGTGCCTACGAGACTAGGGGCGATGGGACTCGAACCCATACTGGACGGATTTTAAGTCCGATGTCTCTGCCGTTGGACTACGCCCCCAACCGATGGGTGTTACGAAACCTCTGCCGGACGCTCGCCGCGGCATAGGTTTCGTAACATCGGCTGCTTATCTGACTGTTCCACTGTGCGGATTGACTGCCGCCAGCCGGCAGTCATTCTCGACCCAGACGTACCTCTGGTCCCCCACTTGGCAGTACCAGAGCCGGCCGTCGTTCCAGTACATGGGCACGACAGAGGCACTGGTCTCTTGCTGGGCCGCCACAACCCGCACTGGGTGTTCTTTCGAGTACTCTTGGTACCCCTGCCACGCTACGGCTAATAACGTGATAATCGCCGTAACCAATCCGACTCCATTCCCGCGCATAATTTCCCCTCCTTGAGAAACCACGAAACACCCTCGACACATTGGGCCATGTAGGACTCGAACCTACGACCAACGGATTAAAAGTCCGATGCTCTAACCAACTGAGCTAATGGCCCTGCTACTACTTCTTGCGTACCGTGACAAACGGCTTGCACTGGCCGTCTGCGCACGGTCGCTCGCCCCAGCCGTTTAGATACTGGGCACGCTGTTCCGGGCTTTCCTCTACGCCCGGCTTTTTCCGCGCAGTGACCGCAGGTTTAGGCTTCATCGGGCCGCCTGTCTGCTGCGCCGATAAGTACTCCGTCGACCCGTCCAGCTTTGTGCTTAACCCGCCGTCAACTGGCCGCGGCTCACTCTTAATCCTGTACGCCTTCCACTTGCCGCCCTCGAACAGAAACTGCTGCCAGTACTCCACGTGCTGGTCTTCCGGCAGCAACGCCGAAAGCCGCCGATATTCTGCCGTTGCTTGGTCAGGCGCAACGGCATTGGCCCCCATCTCAGCTGGCATCGTTAGCTGATGCACGAGAGCATAAGCCTCGTGCTCATTCCACTTCAGCAGCTTGAAGCCAGTCAGCCGGATATAGACGTCCGTGTCATTGAACGTCTGCTGTGCTTCCCGCATGAACTCCTCTTTTTGTTGCGGGCCACGCGGCCAATGCGAGCTGATGGTTTGCATCAGCCCTTTAAGATTCTCCTCCCCACAGCGCTGAAAGTTCTCTTCCAGCACTGCCCGACACTCGTCGGCAACTTCCCAAGGTGGCTGGATAGCCACAGCTGCAGTACCCGCCATCGCCACAAACAGAACCATAACAGTCTTCATGGTTAACTCCCTATACATACCTCCGCAAAAGCGCCGCCAAGCGCCATGCCGAGGAACGGAAGCGCAAGTTGCAGTGTGGGCTCATATTCAAGCCCAGCGCAGTAGCCGACTATTGCGCCGGCTGCTGAGCACGCTAACACTACAAACTCACGCAAAACTCTACGCGACATAGATCCCTCCTTTCGCGATAGAATGCACAAAATCTACAAATACACATTTGTAGGGTGCACTAAATATGCCCGTTTATAGGGATATATTTAGCAACTAATCCTGCCCTACAAAGAAGCCGTCGCACGTGATTGGTGGCCGTGATTCAGGCAAGGGGGCGGCATATTTTTCAGTGGCTTGCGCAGGCTGTGACGGCTCTGGAAGCGTGTACCAGCCTTTGTCATAGAGCTGGTGAATCTTCTGAAAGGCGTCGTCATATCGCGCGCCACAGGCTTCTAGGCTATAGGTGGCCCGGGCTTCTCTAGCAATATTCTGCCTATTGAGCTGGCTGACGTCTGTAACTGCTTTAAGCCAGTCTGCGAGAGTTTTGCACCTATAGCCGTTTATGCCGTGCTTTACAGTTTCTGTGAACGCGCCGTAATCTGTTGTGATCAGTGGCGTGCCGCATAACAAGCCTTCTACGCCAGACCCACCAAATGGCTCTATAAATTCAGTCGGCATAAGCGAGCAGATAGCATTCCGCATAAACGCGCTTCTGGCTGTACCGGTTAAGGGCCCGCCGTACTCAAGCTTAGGGTGTGCCCAGGGCGTGTGATCTCCTTGGCCGCACATAATGATCTTAGGGCTGTCTGGGGGCATGTGCTTGGCTATCTCGAATAACGTGCTTATACCCTTACACGCTATGATTCGCCCTAAGAACGCAAAGTAAGTGCCTGGGCTAAAGCTAGGCTCCCAGTCGGCTATCTCGAAGTAATTAGGAATCACCCACTCGTAATGCCCGCAGCCTCTGTTTTCTTTGCCGGCGTGATAGTGGCGCCAGGCGTAACTTTCGAAGATTCTGATAGTCCCGGGCACAAGCTGCGGATAGCCAATGCCAGTTTCTACATGAATGTTGGCTGGGAAGTCTTGCAGAAGTCTTGAGTGCGCGTGGCCGAACGGGTGGCAAATGATATCTTTAGGCTGTACGCGCTTTTTCATCTCTTTTACAAGCGCGTCTTCAAACTCGGTGTGATGCGGTGTGCCTACGGCTGCAGTGTCGCCGTGAAACTTCTTCTCGTCTGTGTTACCTAGCAGCTCTTCGAAGCGCTCTTTAGATAAGAGCTCGACTTTTTCTTGCGCTTCGCTCTCGCTGCCGGCATTGGCGTACTCTATGACTTTATAGCCGTACATCTGCAACATGCGCGCAAACCGTAGAGCTTTGCCAGTAAACGCACAGTGAGAATATGCCTGCGAATGAACCGTGTGAAATATGCCAACGAGATGTAACGTGGGCTTAGCAGGCACAGAGCACTCCTTTGCTATGGAAGTTAAACGTCAGTCGTTGAGATGCGTAAACGGAAATACGCTCTGGGCCCTATCAGGCTCAAGGCTGGTTAATAACTGCTCGGCTGCCGCTGTAAACGTAGCAGCTAGGCTCTGTTTATGGCCAGAAGACGTTATCGGCATAAGCAGTGTGTACTCATTAGCCGGGCCAAACGCGATCGATACGTTCTCAGCCCGGATAGCCACGACTTCTTCAGCGGGCTTGAGCACGCTTACTAAACGCTTGAGGTAGGCGTTCTCAGCAGACATAGCAGTTACGGTGCGGGCTAGGTCAGTGAGCGCCGAGCTATCAAATGTGAAGTTTAGGCCGGTTTTGGCAATGTCTATCAGCTGCTTTGCGACAGCAGAAAGTATTGGGCTGTCCAGCACAAGGCTTTCTGCGGGCAGCTCGGCAGAAGTCTTTGCAGCGGGGCTATCTTTAGAGCAGCACCGTCTTGGCGGTTCACATTCGCACATATGGGTAACCAGCTTTCTATTTTTAAAGTAAATATAACGCGCTATCGAACCGGCCATCGGGCTGAGCAGTCGGGGCATTGCCAGAATGAAACGCCATCGTAGTCAGGCGTTTCAATGCCGATCAGGCGGGACCAGCGAAAAGGGGGCGAGCCGTAACTAGCAAGAATATGGGCCCTGAGCGTTTCGTCACTCATATGCGCGCACCACTTTTGGCCGCGCAGCGTGTCGAATATGTCCCCGTTGTCCCAGTTACTTCGGCAGTTTGGGCAAAGCCCGAGCCTGTTCAAGTCCGGCTCACAGGACACGTGCATTTTACACTCGTTTAGGTCTGTGCTGTTCGTTGTAGCAGCCGGCGCAAACTGGCAAGTACTTCTCTTCGCACCCCAGCTCAACTGTCGGCGCCTCGAGCGTGGGTTTGCCGTCCAGAAGTCTAATGTTGAACACTGCTTTGCGCAAGCAGAACGCACATGTAGTCTTAATTTCTTCTATGCTATCGGCCAGCTCCATGAGTCGCTGTGAAGCCGGGAAAAATTGCCGCCTAAAGTCAGTGCGCAGGCCGTAGCATATGACAGGGATACCAGGGCGGTTGTACGGCGGGTATGTGCAGGCATGGGCTACGCAGTGCAGCTGGTCTACGGCCGCTACTGACAGGAACTGGGCTTCGTCGACAAGCAGGCACACGACGCCATCTAGGCGCAAAGAAGCTATTTGGCCGGTTTCTGGCACCAGCACGTCGGCCGTCATTTCTAAGCCAGCCCGAGTTCTAATGATATCTTTGCCAAACCGGGTATCGAGCTCGGGCTTTAAAAGCAAGATCTTCCTGCCCTGCTGCCGGTAGTTATGCGCCACGGCCAAGAGATTAAGCGTCTTGGCGCTGCCGACTGTGCCGTATCTGAAGTAAAGCTTAGACATTGGCTCACGTTACAGGGGCTCTACTTCGTAATTCTTGGCTAGATTGTCCGCATAATTTAATATATAGTCAAACCGCGCATGAGGCCGATAGATGGCGGGATTTTTGAAGCAGCCGTTTGACGGACAGTCCGCCCACGGGCCCATAAACGAATTTCCGTTATGCCCAATTGCTTGAAGCTGCTCAGGGTTTGTGCCGTCTGAACCGATAATAGATATTTTTCTTGTGGTGCCGCCGGTATACCAGCTGCCTAAAAGCGGCGGTTCAGAGTGAATGAAATCAGGACACGTGCGTATATCAACTGTATAACTGTAATTCGCGATATCAAGGTCCTCTGGGGCGCCACAACCGCTTATCACTGAAAACCCTGAAACAGTGCCGCCGGTTTTGTTGGCGCCCATGTCATTAAACACTGCGTCGCCTGTCACGGCGCCCTTATTTCTACTGCTCCCGTTAAAGCGAGTGACCCCGCCGTCTACTGTGCCACTATTTTTACTGCGCCCCGTAAACGTCGCGCTCCCATGCACTGCGCCTGTGTTTTCGCTATTGTCGTTGAACGTGACTGTGCCTGTCACTGTGCCGTTATTTTTAGCCATAAGTCACCTTTCGCGCGTTATTCTACTTCATAATCTGGGCGGCCCTCAAAATCTAGCACATAATCGCAAGGCGCCAAAGGCCTGTACGAGGCAGGATTTGTGAAGCAGCCGTCTGGCGGGCACCGCTGCCACTTGCCATAGAACGTCTTGACAGAAACCCCAATTGCTTGAAGCTGATCAGCGTTGCGTGTGCCCTGAATAACTACTCTTCTAGTCTGGCCGTTAGTTTCCCAACGAGCTACAAGCGGCGGGTCAGACGTAATATAGGCCCGGGCTGATGGCACAGTATACGCCGGGTCAGCTTGGTACTCGTTATCAACCGCGCCGTCGTTAAATTCTGAACAGCCGTTTACTGCGCCGTTATTGACTGACTCGTCATTAAAGTGCGTGCAGCCGGCGGAAGTAACATTGCCCGTGCTCATGTTTTGCGAAGACTCGTAAAAAAATATTGAGTCGGAAGCGACTACTGTAGCTGCGATGTTTGCGCCCATAATTTATTACCTGTTAATCTACAACCACCGTGACATTTGCCGTACCGCCAACGGTATTTGATTTAGTAGTGGTAATCGTCAGCCGTGAGCGCTGTCCAGCAGCCACTCCTGTCACGGAGACAAAACCGCCAACGCCAATCGCTACCGTGCCCGATGCCGTTGCCGTACCGGCCCATGTGTAGGCGGCGTCGTAGTTGGTGATCGACACAGTGAAACCGCCCGCAAGTACTGCTGGGGTTCCAAGCGATGGAGTCAACGCAGCAGCCAGCGAGGTCACCGTGACTTCTACCGAGCCCTTTTCATACCCCGTTCTTGTGGCCGTGACCGTCGCTGTTGAACTCGTTCCAGGAGCCACGCTAGTCACCGTGATTAAGCCAGTGCCGCTGACCACTACCGTGCCCGCTGCTGTTGCCGTACCATCCCACGTGTAGGCGGCGTCATAGTTACTGATTTGAGCAGTGAAACCAGTCGCGGTTGGTGTTGTAGCCCCAACCGCGGGCATGAATGCGCTGTCCTTCTCGGACTCCCCGACGTACATGTTTTTGCAAACGCCTGATCCGGTCATTGTGCCCGAAAGAATATACACGTCTTGGGCTTCAGTCGGTATGCTGCCTGGATGAAACCGTAAGTCTTCGTCACAGTACCACGTGTCAGGCGTGCTCCAATCGCCGCCAGCCGAGTACAGTGCGTCGCCGGGACCGAAAAAAAGCGGAGAATTTTCGTCCAGTAGTCTGACTGCGTTATTTATGAGAGCGCTTACTGAGTCTAAATTTGAATCTGCTATTGCAAAAACAGCGCCGCATCCCAACTGCTCGCCGGCAAGACAAACAGCGGCTAAGCGCTCCGTCTGACCTTCAAGTAAGCACGCTGGCGCATTAAGTATCGCCGTGCCGCCGGCAATATTACCCGATAGGGCGCCGTGCACTGTGCTCGGTAAACCAGCTGTTACAGGCGAGCACTGGTTCACCGTCGCTTCGTATCCGCCACTTGGCCCGTCGCACGCCCAATTCGGCCGATCTTGTAGGAACTGCATAGACGAGCCAATCGCCGACAAAAACGCATTCATATAATCCGTGTCCATTCCCGTGCAGCCAGGGTACTCGCCCTGAACGCACAATACGCCGCCTGCGCGCACCCATTGAGCCAGCGCGGCAGTTGAAAACCTAGGAGAGTCAAGATCAAACGGAGATGGAATAGGAAGAGTTTGCTCGCATTGGGCCGCGTAACAAACGATTAGACCCAACTCAGAAGATAAGCTTGCGTCGTCCGTCTTACTGCTGCCAGAGCTTTGAAAACCGCCAGTGCCCCAAAAACTTGCGCCGTCACCAAACTCCATGTAATGCGTGTAATCGCGCGGGCAGGCGCAGCAGCATCCTGTGTCTTCGTATTTAGAGAACACCAGATTGTAGCCACTGCTGCCTGTGTATCTGCGCAGCTTGCCGTTGATCGTGGTAAGTTTCGTCATGGGGTGCGCGCTCGTTAACTTGCTGCAGTGCTCTGAACCCTAGTTTACCGCCCATTACAAGCGTGGCTTAAACCGGACCGGCGAGACGAAAACCCAAAAAGTAATTTTCATACGCCGGAGCCCAGACGTCGCGACCCGAGGACGACGCTGCTCCGGGGGTGAACACTCCTTCCGACACCGCGCCAGCAGTGTTGCTCCAATAGCCGCCCCGCCCCCCACGAGTGGCGCCGGTGGTCCCCGAAGTGTTGGCGGAGCCATCCAAATCGTTCCACTCCGCGACGTTGCCAGTTTGATCAAACGTGCCGTAGAAACTTCCACTGCCGGTAAACGAGCCTACGTCAATCGGGTTGTCGCCTGCGCCGTTAGCGATCGCGGCCTGATTGGCGCCGCTGCCGATCGTGGTGCCCGGGGCAGAGTTGCTCTGCGTGGCAAAAGCCCAGTAGCCTGCATTTGTGCTGCCGCCCTTGTAGTAAGCCGCTTTGTACCACTGATTTTCAGTTGGGATATAGAATGTCGGAATTGCGCTGGTATTCGGATTTATGGAGTTTTTGGCCACGGCATTGCCAGTAGTGCGGCCGTTCAAGTTGTACGCGCCGTTTTCAGTCGTCGTGCTGGTCTGAGCACCACTTGGCTGGCCGTTGCTCATCCAGTTAGCAAACCGCGCACTGTCAAACCAGCTTACGCCCGAAATTGGAAGGTTGCCCGTATTGTTTAGAACAGCGTACGTGTAACTGCCAGCTGTGCCCGACTTGCTGATTTGGGCCGTGCCCCTGAGTGGCCCGAGCTGTAACATCAGCTCTGCGTTATAGAGCCCGTAGGTGTCGGTCTTACCGACGGCATTTAAGAACGCTGTGTATTGTGCGGTAGTGACTTCATACTTCCCAATCTTGTACGAATATGGAACGGCACCATAGCCGGGGTAAGCGCTGCCGGCGTCAGCGGCGTTCCCGAGATTATCAACAGTTACCATGATCATATTGACTGCAGCAGACAGCGAAGTCCACGAGTACGTTGCCGTGCCGCCGAAATACCCAGCTCTCGTTGTTGTGATCGTCGCCGATGAAGGCGTTCCAGGAGCCACGCCAGTTATGGTGGCCAAACCGTCGCCGTTAATGGATACCGAGCCACCTGCCGTCGCCGAACCGGCCCATGTGTAGGCGGAACTGTAGTTGCTGATCTGCAACGTGAAACCATCAGCCGTAGCTGTTGTGGTTTGAAAAGTTGGAGTCAACGCAGCACCCAACGGCGCGGCCGGTGCCGGCGGCGGCGCAGAGGTCGCACTGACGAGACGAAAGCCAAAGTTTCCGCCCGCATCACCGCTGCCTGTACCGCCACTTTGGTACGATATCCAGACGGCATCGGAATAGTCGTCGCCGCCGGCGGAACCGCGTGTCCACCCGGCGTATGTACCATACTCGGCACTAATGCCCCCAGCTGTTCCATCCAGATCGTGATGTTGGGACACGTTGCCGCTCTGATCGAACGTGCCGTAGAAACTTCCGCTGCCACTAAACGAGCCTACGTCAGTTGCGTGGCCGATAGCATTATTGTAGTTGGCCTGATTGGCACTGCTGCCGATCGTGGTGCCGGGGGCAACGTTACTCTGCGTGGCGTAAGTCCAGTAGCCGGCATTCGTGCTGCCGCCCTTGTAGTACGCGGCCTTGTACCACTCGTTCTCGCGCGGCATCCGGTACGTCGGAGCTGAGCCGGTATTCGGGTTGGTGGCGTTTTGGGCCGGGGCATTGCCTGCGGCAAGCAAGCTCAAGTTGTACGCGCCGTTTTCAGTCGTCGTGCTGGTCTGAGCACCACTTGGCTGGCCGTTGCTCATCCAGTTAGCAAACCGCGCACTGTCAAACCAAGACACATATACGATTGGACGATTACCCATGCTGCCCGCAACAGCGTACGTGTAATTTCCTGAAGAACCCGACCGAGTGATGAGAGAAACGCTGTTGGTATAATTTGTGTCTAAACCCATTTGTGCGTCGTAGAGACCGTGGGTGTCGGTTGAGGCTACGGCGTTTAAGAACGCCGTGTACTGAGAGACTGTCACGTCGTACTTCCCAATTTGGTATGAGTAGGCCACAGCGCCGCGCGCGTTACTTCCAAAAGGATAATAGCTTTCACGTGTGTCAGCGGCGTTTCCAATATCACCAACAGTCACCATGTTCACAGTGATCCCGCTTGCAACAGTTAGCGAGATCGCCGTGACATCTGCCGTGCTGCTGCCGTACCCCGTCCTCGTTGTTGTGATCGTGGTTGTTGAGCTGGTATTAGCTGCTACTCCGGTTATAGTGACCAAACCCGAGCCGTTAATCGCTACCGAGCCCGATGCTGTTGCTGTACCGGCCCATGTGTAAGCGGCGTCGTAGTTGCTGATCTGCGCCGTAAAACCAGTAGACGTTGCTGTTGGGGTTCCAAATGTTGGAGTCAATGCAGCGCCCAAAGAAGTCACAGAGGATGTTGTGGCCGAACCACCGGCATACCCAGCTCTCGTCGTCGTGATTGTTGCCGTTGAGCTCGTCGCAGAAGCCACTCCGGTCACGGTGGCCAAGCCTGTGCTACCCGAGCCAGTGACAACTACCGCGCCGCCTGATTCCGATGACGTACCGGCCCATGTGTAAGTGTAATTGTAGTTAGTAATCACGACAGTAAAACCACCAGCTGTTGCTGTCTGTGTTCCAAATGTTGGAGTAAGTGCAGCACCTTCCGCTGTCGTTATCACGACGTATCCCACGCCACCGGTGTACCCAGCTCTCGTCGTCGTGATGTTCGCGTATGCGTATGTGCCAGGAGCCACGCCGGTTATGGTGGCCAGGCCCGTGCTACCCGAGCCAGTGACAACTACTGTGCCGCCAGACGGCACACCGCCGCCCCATGTGTAAGCGGAGTCGTAGTTGGTGATTACGGCCGAGCCGCCGTCCGCCGCGGCTGTTGTGCTGCCAAATGTTGGGGTCAACGCGACTAATAAAGAGGTCTTTGTAACATCTGCCGCACCACTAGAGTACCCAACTTTTGTCGTCGTGATCGTCGCTGTTGAACTGGTTCCTGGAGCCACGCCGGTTATAATGGCCAAGCCCGCGGCGGTAATCCCTACCGTGCCCGATGCTGTCGCTGTGCCAGCCCACGAGAAGGCGGGGTGATAGTTCGTGATCTGCACCGTAAAACCAGTCGCAGTTGCTGTTGGAGTCCCAAATGTTGGAGTAAACGCCGCGCCCAGCAGCGCCGTCTCCGTGACTGTGTTTGAACCACCGACATTGTTCGATTTGGTGGTCGTGATCGTCGCTGTTGAACTAGTTCCCAGAGCCACGTTGGTCACCGTGACCAAGCCAGTGCCGTTAATCGCTACCGTGCCCGATGCGGTTGCCGTACCGGCCCATGTGTAGCTTGAGTCGTAGTTGGTGATAGGCACTGTGAAACCATCAGCCGTTGCTGTTGTGCTTCCAAATGCTGGATTCAACGCGGCGGCAAATGAGGTTGCCGTGATGGGTGCCGAACCGGTGACGTGCCCAGTCCTCGTTGTTGTGATCGTTGCTGTTGAACTCGTTCCTAGAGCCACGCCGGTTACGGTGACCAAACCGGAGCCGTTAATCGCTACCGTGCCCGATGCTGTCGCTGTGCCGGCCCATGTGTAGGCAGCGTTGTAGTTGGTGACCTGCACCGTGAAACCAGTAGCTGTTGCTGTTGAGGTTCCAAATGCTGGGGTAAACGCAGTTAACAAAGAAGTCACGGCGGATGTTGTGGCCGCGCCACTGCCGTACCCGGCTTGAGTCGTCGTGATCGTCGCTGTTGAACTCGTATTAGAGAACAAGCCGGTTACGGTGACCAAGCCCGCGCTATCAATGGCCACCGAGCCTGATGCGGTTGCCGAGCCGGCCCATGTGTAGGCGGCGTCGTAGTTGCTGATCAGGACAGTGAAACCATCAGCCGTGCTTATTGGGGACCCAAACGTTGGGGTTAACGCAGCTAACAAAGAAGTTTCCGTGACGTTTGCCGTGCCGCCGACATACCCAGTCTGAGTCGTCGTGATCGTCGCCGTTGAACTCGTATTAGCAGCCACGCCGGTTACCGTGACTAAACCCGTGCCGCTGACCACTACCGTGCCCGATGCGGTTGCCGTACCGGCCCATGCGTAGGCGGAGTCGTAGTTACTGATCTGTACCGTGAAACCATCAGTCGTTGCTGTTGTGGTTCCAAATATTGGGGTCAACGCGGCAAGCACCACGTATTCGGCGCTCTGCACGCCAAACGAGCCAGTTTCAATGTCGGCTTTTGTCCACGCAACAGAAGTATTAGGATTTTGCTCAAGCTGCGTCGCGCGCACTTTGTATGCGGCTGTGAGCTGCAGAGAATCCGATATCGGCGTAATGACGTTGCTGCTGTTTTCGTATATGTGCTTTATTGCCGCTGGAATAGGACCACTGCGTGCGACGGCGCTCACTTTAACCGCGGCAATATTTGTGATATCAGTTGGCCACAGCGCATAGGCTTCTGGAGTATAAGTTTGATTTGTTCCAATTGTTCTCGTGTACATGTATGTTGCGTCGCCGTCTGCTGAATTTACTACAGCGGCGCCGGTCGACGTGCCGTGCGTGAGCCAGCCAGACGTATCAACCGCTGCGGAAAGCGGCTGCACAACGTACGTATCAGCGCCTAGCCACGACACAACGCCGGAACCAGTGTTGTCGGCAATGTATAGGTCTTGGAATATCGAATTATCGAATGGGTAGGAGCTGTATGCGACGGAATAAATAGGCCAATACCGGCCGTGTAATACAAGTTTTTGCATTGATGTTGCGGCAAGAGTTGCGTATTCAACGGCCGTATTTGAGTGTAGCCCAAGCAGTTGATCGTTGTACCTGACCGCAAACTGCGAGTTTAAAAAATCAAGTTTAAATTCAAAATAGTGACAATAGTCGTTTCGCTGTGAGCCGCCGATTACTATGCCTGTGCCTGCAGCGGACAAATGCATTGCTGCGGCCGGTACCCGAAAATTAACTGAAGTTACGACGCTATTTACAGTTTGCGTAATTGTTAATACAACGCCAAGATTCACACTCGGCGCGCTAACAGACCAATCGGGGCGGGGCGCAAAAGCGACGTTAATAACGTGAGTACCCGCGTTGTTCTTTATAGTAAACAACTTCGATAGCCGGCCGGGGTTAGCGGCAATCCCGTAAGTGTAGGTGCTTGGCGCCTCTTGATTTCGAATTCCGCAGCCTATGTATACTGTCTTGCCGCTGTGCGCGGTTGGAAGCGCGAGAGTTGCCGTCGCCTCATCAAATCCGGCCGGCACATACCCGCCTGTGTACTTGCGTGGATTAGCTTTATATAAGGCAGCTTGGCTGATATCTAATTGCACAGGCGTAAACCTATTTAGGCCCTCTGCAAAAGACCAGTAAGCCGGATCTGCGCCGGCCGGGCTGTTAAAACCTTCAAAGAATATAAGCGCCATGGTGCTATCTCGTGTTTTGTTTATTTATTGCTCATTAATTTTATACGTTAACATCGCCACATCAATTTGGGTCAGGCTAGGTTTGTATACTGGTTCTGCATACGTGAGCACTGCGGTTGAAAGCTGAGTCAGGCTTGGGTTAAATACTGGTTCTGCATACGTGAGCACTGCGGTTGAAAGCTGAGTCAGGCTTGGGTTAAATACTGGTTCTGCATACGTGAGCACTGCTGTTGAAATCTGAGTTAAATTAGGTTTGTGTACCGGTACTTCATATGTGAGCACTGCAGTTGAAAGCTGGGTAAATCGCGTAGGCGGCCAAACAACTGGTTTTTTATATCCTGTTTTTCCGCGCATAACTACACGCAATAAATTATTCTGCTAAGTCGCCCACGACTAACCACATGTCGTAGTACCACAGTACAAGACTTGCCGCGCTATTTTTATCGCGAAGTTTAAGCCCTGGCGTACCCTGTATTATTGCGTTAGACCCGGGCGTAAAAGTAATTTGACCATCACCAACTTGCACGATATCGATATTTGCGCCGACAGAAAAAACACCGCTTGGCGCCGTAACTACTACAGCAGAGTCGGAAGAAAATACCAACAATTTACCGACGTCTGCGAGCGCGAGCGTATACGCTGTTTCTTCCCATTTTAAAACGACTGTCTGCAGCGAATCAAATGAGCCGGTGGGGCCGGATGGCCCTCTTAGCCCTGTGGCGCCCACTATACCCGACACGCCCTGCGAACCTGTGCCCGGCGGACCAGACGGCCCTTGGATGCCTTGTACGCCGCGCGGCCCTGTGGCACCCGGCGGCCCTTCAATAGACACCACTGGCCCAACACTTTCCCACGCCGTGCCTGTCCATATAACAGCAGAATACGGCGGCACCGGCATTTCATATGCGTCGGGGTCTGGGGGCGTTGTTGTTTCGGGGGCGCCGGCTGGTACTGGGTCTGCTAGTAAATATACGTCGCCAGCGGTTTCTGACCCGGCGGGCGCAGGCGGCCATGTTGTGGCAATGCCTTTGATGCTGCTGACAGTACCGCCAGCGAGACCGCCGGCGCCTACAGCGTATTCGAGTTCTCGCCACGACTTAATATTGTCGCCAAACTTGAATTTGCGTGTGTCGGTCTCAACGCCCATCTCGCCTGCACCAAGTACCGGATCAGCAGCAGTCCACGCTGCTGCAATGCCGTGACGAATTAAAATACGTGTAATCATAAATCACCACGCAAGCCATTGAGTGCCGTCAAATATTACAGACTGGTGACCATTAGTGTAAGAGGAATTATTTACCAGTATCGAAATGATTTCAGTGTTTCCGTCGGCCGCATGTGTTTTGACAGCACTGCCGTAGGAGGCGCTAGTATTATAAAAAAAGAACATTTTACCCGCGGGCACGGTGAGCCCTTCCGGCAAAATAAAATACACACCTGTTGAAACAGCATTTATTTTTTGATATGTTGCAGAATTACTGTCTAAAACAATATCGCCGCTATCGACATCTCCGCGGTTGGCTATTGTTGTATTGTTGAGCGGCGGTTCGACATAAATAGTAGAGCCGACGATAGTCGCGTTAAATATAGTGACGTCGCCCGATAGCGCATTCAGTGTAGTTACGCCTGGATTTTGCGGGGCATAAAGAAAATCACTGGTAGGATCTCCGCCGTCTATATACGGCCAGCCTGAAAATCCGTGCACGCCTGTAGCGCCAGTAACGCTCACGCCGCTTGGGCCAGTCGGGCCGCGCTCGCCAGACACTGACAGCGTCCAAGCGGTTACCGTGCCAGAGCCGGCAGAGACGTCTGAGTCGAGCATGATGAACGACGTCGAGGCCTGCGTTAAAACTCCTTCAACGTAGTGAGTCGTCGGGTTATATAAGGATGCTGCTCGTACTCGCTGACCGATGGCAAATCCGATAGCCGGGGTCGCGACGAATGTAAATATCTTTCCGGCGCCCCCAATGCCAATAGTGTTTGAACTTGACGAGGCAATCGACATTACAGGCGGTGGGCCAGTGGGCCCTGTCGCGCCCGTTGGCCCGGCTATGCCTGTAGCGCCGGTCGAGCCTTTAATACCTCGAATGCCAGTAGCGCCTGTAATTCCAATAAAGCCGGTAGCGCCAATAACGCCAGTTGCGCCAGTTACGCCTGCGCCAGTTGCACCTGTAACGCCAGTAGCGCCAGTAGCGCCAATAACGCCGTTTACGCCAGCTGCGCCCGGAACTCCAGAAATCCCGGTCATGCCGGTGGGTCCTGTTACACCTGTGCTACCTATGTCGCCCTCAAAGCCGCGTGGCCCAGAAAGCCCGGTTACGCCAGTTGGGCCAGGAGGGCCAGTTGGGCCAGAAGGGCCTGTGGCGCCCAAGTTACCTGTTACACCAGTGCTGCCTTGATAGCCTCTAAATCCGGTCGCGCCCGTAGCGCCAACGATGCCAGTCTCTCCAATTGGGCCGGTATCTCCTGTTAAACCTGTTGCGCCAAGTGGGCCTGTTTCGCCAGCCACGCCTGTTGGCCCTGTCGCGCCAAGTGGTCCGCGCAACACGCCTACGTTTTGCCAGACAGTGCCAGTCCACGCGTACCCGTCGCCAGCTGCCGCATCTATTGGAATATTAGAAGCATTTAATGCGTCTACGCTCACAATCCAAATGTCGCCGATATCTTGTAACCCGTCGGACACTGGCGGCCAAATATCTGTTGTGCCCCGAATGACATAATTCACTCCGGTGGCACCAGTAACTCCCGTGGGGCCAACACGGCCAGTTGGGCCTGTATGGCCAGTGAGGCCAGTTACACCAGTAGGGCCCGCTACGCCAGACGGTCCAGAGGGGCCGGATGGCCCAGTAAGACCAGTTACACCAGTAGGGCCCGCTACTCCCGATGGGCCAGAGGGGCCGGATGGCCCAGTAAGGCCAGTGACACCAGTAGGGCCTGCGGGGCCGACATAACCAATCGGACCAGTTTCACCAGCTGGCCCACTGGCGCCTGTCGGACCAGCTATGCCGATCGGGCCTGTTTCACCAATTTGTCCGGTTGGGCCTGTGGCGCCTAAGTTACCTGTTACGCCGGTCGGCCCTTCAACTCCTGTTGCGCCGATGGGGCCTGTTTCGCCGATGAGTCCTGTTGCGCCGGTAGGCCCCGCTACGCCCGTAAAGCCCTGCAAGCCAAATAAGCCGGTGGGGCCTGTTGCCCCGGCTATACCTGTTGCGCCAGTTGCCCCGACGCCAGTTGCCCCGACAAGGCCAGATACGCCCGTCGCCCCGATTAAGCCTACCCCAGTCGGACCCGTTGCGCCGATCGGGCCTACTTCGCCGACTGGGCCTGCTTCACCGGTTTCGCCTATTACACCTGTAGCTCCCGTAACGCCAGTTATGCCAGCACCTGTAGCGCCAGTGACGCCAGTTGCGCCAGTGACGCCAGCACCTGTAGCGCCAGTGACGCCAGAGGGGCCAGTAGGGCCGGTAACACCCGTAACGCCCGTGGCACCCGCACCGGTTGCACCTGTACCGCCTGTTAAACCTGTGTAACCCGCCGGCCCTACTACACCCTGTACGCCGGTTGAGCCAGCGTAACCGCGAAGACCTGTAACGCCAGTCTGGCCGGTGATACCTGTGGCGCCAATTACGCCAGTAGCGCCTGTAGTACCAGTTGGGCCTGTAAACCCAGTAACGCCTGTAATACCTGTTACGCCAGTAGCGCCTACGCCAGTTGCGCCTGTAATACCTACTGGACCTGTTGCGCCAGTAAACCCGTCTACGCCCGTTTCGCCTACTGGGCCGACTCGGCCTGTCGGGCCCGTTATGCCTGTTGCGCCAACAAGACCGGCCAAGCCGCGGGCGCCACTAGGGCCCATAGCGCCAACAAGCCCAGGAACGCCTGTGACGCCAAGATCGCCGCTTGGGCCTTGTATGCCCGTAGCGCCTGTAGCACCCGTTGCGCCTTCTGTAGCTACAACAAGCGTGTCAAGCAGGGCCCCGATCGTTGTTTTCTTGGTGGTAAGCTGCGGGTCTTCGCGATCAACGATGGCCAGCAAGTCGTCTGGGTGCGGCACTGATTTTGCCGGCAAATCAGATATGCGTTTTTTGGCCATTGTGTAATCTCAGAAAGCGCTGCGATGCTTATAAAATAGCATAAACTGGCCAAAGTTTATTCGCCGACGTGCCTCAACCATGTTTTTAAATTATCGGGCGTTGTAAAACCAACTTTTCGCTTTATAGCCCCGTTATTCTTTAAAACAAGCAAAGCCGGCACACTGGTTATGCCGTACATTTTTGCTAAGTCTGGAACTTTTTCAACGTCAAAAATCGTCACGGTATAGTTGCCCGCAAGCGTTGGCTGGGCAGACAGAGCCGCGGTGAGTTTGTGGCAGCTTGGGCACCAGTCAGCCCCAAAAATTAACAGCTCGGCGGCCACAAGGCTGGCATTAAATAAAAGCAGAAAAACAACGGCACAGATGAGAATTCGCGTAATGCGCATAGTTTTCTCCTTTTGCTTCAAAGAAAACTAATTGTACCAGCTGTTAACTCAACAGTCGCTTACGGCGCTGGGGGAGAAATAGTGCCCCACACGGCTGTTGCAATCGCGACGACACGCGGGTCTTGCTCGTTTAGGCTATCGCCCGGAGCTAACGTGTGCCTGTGATAAGCGCGTGAAAGTTCAGTTCCGTCTTCTTGAATCACCGTGGCGGTGCGGACGTGTACGATGTTGCCTTCGTCCACTGTGATGCTATCAACTATCTGAGTTTTGGTAATCATGTTATAACGTTGTCCTATAGAAACCGCTGAACTGGATGTACGAAGTTGCGCTAAGGTTTGCAGTCGTGATTGTTGCGGTTACTAATGTAGTGTATAGCTGTATATAGCTAGCATTCGCTTGCACATACGCTGTCCCCGGCGTTGTCGTTGTCCACCCCGAACGAAAGCCTAAAGCTAAAGAGCCGTAGCCGCCAGTGGTTCCGTTTCGAGCGACAAATGGAAGCCCCCCAATTTGCAGGTTTCCACTGCCTCCAGATGCCGCAGTGAGAACGACTGAGCCAGAAATGAAAACCATCAGGCCAATTTTTAAATAAATGCCGTAGGTGATTGCGTCATACGTCACTGTCGGGTCTGTTGTGCTTGCGATAAACGTAGGAGTCCAATTTCCCCTCTCGTAGTCATCCAGCGTGTTTACATTGCCAGACAGATTAGCCGTGGATGGAAACGCGATCTGACCAGCAGTGGTGACGATGCCGGTAAACGTCGGCGACGCCAACGGTGCTCGTGTTGTGTCGCTTGCATGAACGTGGTCCTGCCGCGAGTAGCGCGTCGAGGTTCCTACCGCGGCTGTTCCGTTTATCAGCGGCGTAGCCGCCCCCGCTTGACCAAGGACAAATGCTTGAGTCGCTATCTGCGTTGACGAGGTGTCTACCGTGCCTGTGACCGCAGCCGCTGTTCCAGTGAACGTCGGGCTAGCAACAGCCGCAACGTTTGTACCGATTACTAATCCGAGTGTTGTTCGCGCCGTTGCTGCATCAGCATCATCAACCAAACTACGGCCGAAAGTTGTGATTGTTCCAACTGCATATACATCGAGCGCAGTCGTGTATAGGAAGTTGTCAGCCGCAGTTGTCGCAGCAGCAATACTCAACAGCCCAGCGTCGTAGGCTTGAACGTCTGTGCCGATCTCCCAGCCACCAACTTGAATGGTCCCGGGCGAAAACGTGCCAATGTACAGCTTCGAATCGGCACTGTTCCAGCCTAGCTCGCCGTACGCAAGCACCGGTACTGCCGTTGCTGTATTCGATCTTTTTATCTTGATTGTATTTGCCAACGGACGCAGCCTTGTTTAGTAAAAGCCACCGTCAATTGTAATGTCTGCTAAAGCGGTAGAAGCCGCGGCTGCATCCGCGCATGCTGCAATAGTGCGGCCATATAACGGAAATGACATCGTGGTAAATGTATCAGTACCGTTAGCGTAGATGAGCTGATTTGCAGTTGGCACGAGTGCCGCGAGCCCCGTCAGTGTAGCGTCGAGTGGCTGGACAGACGGAGTTGTCCCGGCGGTAACTCTGCCGTAAGTATCAACAGTCACGGACGTATACGTGCCGGCCGTCGCCGTACCAGACGCAAGATCGATACCGCCGACGCCGACCGAGATCCTTGATGAGCTTGCAGTGTTCACACTTAATGTGTTGCCTGACTTTGAGATACCGTTACCAGCGTCGACTTGACCCGCGCCAGAAAACTGCGCAAACGTGAGCGCTGTCGTGCCGACAGTGATCGTGCCGTCAGTTGTCATGACCCAACCGCTGTCGACGTTCGTGGCCCCTTCTTCGACAAACGTAAACATACCGGACGTCATTTTGGTGTTGTCGTCGGCGTCGGTCGCGCGAGTCCATGAGCCGGTTGCTACGACGTAGATGCCGTTTTCCGACCCCGTTGACTGGTTTTTCACCAGCACTCTGTCCCCTATACCAACGACCACTCCGTCAATTGTCTGAGCGCCAGTCCGCGTTATGTTTCCCGTAGTCGCTGCTCTCGCAGACGCTTTCACGTCGAGCCCTTGAGACACGCCGTCTACATATGCTTTGTTCGCTGCGTCGGTGCCGGCAGACGGAGAACCCAAGCCGGTAATTTTGAATCCGCCAAAAGCAACGTCGGCGGCGGCAGCTGCCAGAGAGCTTAGCGCTGTGGTCGTGTACACTACCGTTCCGCCAGCCCCAAACGCGACAGCATTTGCTTCTGTTCCGGTGAACGTCAGCGTGTTGCTAACCGTTAAGGTTTTATTGTTGGCAATTGTGAGCGTCGCGGCAGTGCCAGGATTCGTAATTGTGACGAGATTAATGCTGCCTACGTTCGTTATGTTTCTACTGGCATCTACGACTAACGCTTTGGAGTTTGCAGCCGTACCGGGCGTGACACTATCCAAAACATTTAATTCGTCACCGCTGAGGTTGACGGTAGTAGCGTCAATTTTCCAAGTGCCGGCTATGGTGAACGTGCTGCCAGAGGCAATAGTAAGGAAGCTGCCGGAAGCATATGTGCTAGTCACGCCAGTGGTAAACGTGTGAGAGCTGCCCAGCGCCGCGAACGCCCCGCTACCGCCGACCGTGATAACGCTGCCTGCGGCAGAGGCATTGCCCGCTTTGCCATAATACAAAATTTCATCTGCTTCATTAAACGCGAGCTCGGCGTTAACTAAGTTAGCCGCTGTGGGAGCCGTTGAGCCTGTAAGCTTGCGTTTAATTCTGATAGTATTGGCCATAAAGCGCCCTTATTTCGCCACCGTACTTGGTGGTTTTAACTAGTTTTAGTCGGTTTAGAATACACCGCCATCAAGTGTATGCGCAAGAGCGAACGAGCTCAGCAACACTTCTATATTGATCGGCGGAGGCTCTGGTTTCTTCGCTATAGGCGCGAGAGTAACTGACGGGCGATCGCGCGGTGGCGAGGGGTTTAACGCTTTTGGCTTAGCCTGCCGGAGAAATACCGCTTCAGGAATTTCGCCGCGCATATTTTTTAATCGTAGCGCTTTAGCGTCAATGACAGCTACTGGCTTTGCACAACGCCGCGCGGCCTGCTGCTCAGCTTCTTCGGCGCTGTTTTTAAAGCATTCGCGCATTATCTACGCCGGGTGAAAGACCGGGTACGAGCTAACATTAAAATATGCCGAGAATCCCTCTAAAATACCAAAACTAAGATATCTTTATCCGACGTGCGGCCCAGGAAATGCCAGCAGAGCAACAAGTGCCGCAGCCGGGTCTGTGCCTAATAGCTCGAGCACGCGGTTTTCTGCCGCGGCCTGAGTGTAGTCGCCAATAGCCGTGTAAGCTTCTTTTTCCCACAGCACAAGTGGCGTTGGAAAATGAACAATAAGGGCAAGCACACTTTTTTTCTTGCTGTTATCAACGATAGTCACATCAAGCTCGGTGAGCGTGACGGGCGTAGGCACATGGTCGTTAGTGCCTGGTCGCACAACTGCAGGCGGGGTAAACGTGACTGGGCGCTCTAAAAGCATAAACAGCTCCTGCAGTTAAAATTAAAATATGCCAAGAATTCCGGTGCCGTTGATGCCTTTGTTGTACGACAGAACAACACCACCGTTTAAGCCAAGCATATTTTTTGCATTGTCGTAAAAGGTTGCAATGCCTAAGCACCCGCCGTAGTTGATCGAGTTGTTGTAAAACAATGACGCGCCGGTCACAACGCCAGAATAGTACCCGGAGGAATTGGCTGCGGAATTTGCCGCTATGTCTAGGCCAATTCCATAATTGCCGCCCGCATTCGTTGCGTTGTCATAGAAAGATGCGACGCTGCATACGCCATAAAAGGTGCTCACCCCGACTGGATTAGCGCTGTTGGAAGAAGAGTCGCGAAAATTTATTACGGAAAATGTTATGTTTGCTATATTCTTGGCGCTGCCCGTAAAATTAGCCGTGCCTGCTCCAGTCATTGGAATCGCATTTGTGCCGGTAATAGTAGCAGTCCCGCTGACAGACACAGGCGCGCCAGAAACGTAATAAAACCCCCCGATGTTACCGTTGTACTCAACCTTGATGTTCTTGCACACCGCATTAGACAAGTGTGCCACGGGCATTGTGTAGTCGGGAATCTGGCAATTATCGACGGCGGTCGGCACAGCGGCGGCGATGGCAGCGTTCCCGTTCCACTCTGCGTTAGACCAGATAGTCCAGTTGGCGGGATCGTCCCAGTTTCCGCCATAGACGCTACCGTTCCACATAAGCCAACGTGTGTCTGTGCCAGGAACTCCTGCCGACACGCCACCAAAGTAATTGAGCGTTTGCCAGATGCCGTTGCCGCTTGAGTCTAGTGCGCCAGCGGTTGATACGCCCAGTATGCAGTACCCGAAACCGCCCGCTGTGGAATCAAAGCCTGTGCCAGTTGATGGCAATGTGGTTAATGCGCCAGTAATAAAGAATAGATCGTAGCCACCCTGCGCTACCGCCCACCAACCGGTTCCGTTTGAGTCGATCCCGTATGCAAACGTGCCGTTAAAATAGTAACCCCGTGTCGGTATGTTGCCAGAAAACGCAGAATTATGCCCCGGATAGTACACGGCGTTAAAAACAAAGTCTGGGCCTACCGCCCCGCCTGCGTTTACCGCAAAGATGTTGACGCTTGGCGCACTACCTGAGTAAGTCATCAGGAAGCCGTTAATGCTTACGTTATCGCCCGCCGCTGGAAGTGCGGCGGCAGGGGTGCTGTATCCCGAGCCTGTCCACCAGTTTCCTAAGGTGTTCCAGTTGTAATCAACACTGCCGTCATACAAAAAGTCTGCCATGCCTTAATACCCCATCACAAAAGCGATGACGTCCCATTGATTGCGCCCCAAGCAATACGTCGCGCAGAGCAAGTCTGTAGCTCCGGCGGCGGTCGACCAAGGCAACGTTGCGCCTACGTGGCTTGTCGGCAAGTGGAACTGCGTGTCCAGCGTGACGACGTTATTTCCGCCTGAACTCTGCGTAACCATCCACCTGATAGTTTGACCGGATCGAGGGTTCGTCGGATTTAAAATAAGGCAGTTGGCTGGCAATAGCAGTTCGCCGAGGTCGCACACGTTGGCGTCTGTACTTGCCTGATATCCCGTTTCGGTGTTTGCCGCGGTGAGCGTCACAACGCGCGTAGTCATAACGCCAGTCGGCCCCGTAACGCCACTTGAGCCCGTAGGTCCAGTAGCGCCAATAACACTAAACCCGTCGCCAACCTCTGCGTATGCTGACCCTACCCAAAAGTAAAGACGATTTGTGCTCGCATCAAAATAAAGTTGATTAGCAGGGCCGCCGGCTTCCGGGAAATTAACGAGGGCCGGATAAGTAATAATTGGTTCCCCGGCAGGGCCAGTGGGACCTGTTTCACCAGTAAGGCCAGTAAGGCCAGTAACGCCTGTTTCACCAGTAAGGCCGGTAGCACCTGTTTCACCAGTAAGACCGGTAGGACCAGTAGCGCCTGTAAAGCCAGTGGGACCTGTTTCGCCGGTAAGGCCAGTAGCGCCTGTATCGCCGGTAAGGCCAGTAGCACCTGTATCGCCTGCCGCCCCAGTTGGGCCGGCTACGCCAGTAGAGCCGCCAGTTGGTCCTGTAGCGCCGGCAACGCCAGTTGGCCCGGTAACTCCAGTTGCGCCAAGGCCCGTGGCACCAGATACACCTTGCTGCCCGTTTAAGCCTGTGGCCCCAGACCGCCCAGTCGGGCCAGTTGGGCCAATAGAGCCAGCGCCAAACGTGGCACCTAAAGCAGCCACGGTGACGCGCTTTGTGGAATACGGCACTGTGTCCGTATCGACAAGAGGCAGCATGTCGGTAAGCGCCGGGTCACTTTTGGCCGGTAACGAAGATATTTTTTTGTTAGCCATAGTCGTTAGTTAACTTTAATATGCGTCGTCGTCTTCGCTGCGAGAGCGCTTTTTATTCTTGTTTGGCTTCTTTGAGCCGTCTAACTCGTCTGCAGCCCTGACCAGCCACTTCGATAGTTTGCGCGCGTCAGCTGCTGTTAAAATTGGCGCTTCCTTGCCGTACACGTCTATTAATATACCGTATTCGACGTGATCGCCAGCATCCCAGTCGCCGAGTTGCATAACCACGGTAGGCGCTGTTTTCTCATCAAGTCCCGCGGTTCTGTTAGAAAGCTGTATGACGTCTGGCAAATTTACGATAACTGTAGCCACTTCAATTAGTCTCCAAGCAGATCGTCAATGATGACCGGTGTTTGTTCGCCAGAGCGGAACGAAACAAACTTACCGGCGTAGTACTCGTCGGCGTCTTCTTGTGATAAGCCGTCTGACAATAATTTACTATAAATAGCCGCCTTGCTGTAAACAGGCACTGGGTCGGCATTGGCGATATAGCCAACACCCACAAGGGCAATGTCCATGTTGTCAAAGAACACAGCTTCAGGGTTTAAGTCGTTGAGCTCGGCTTTAATTTGCTTAATAGTCATTATTTCACTCCGGCGTGGATATCTTCTAGAAACAGCACCGCGATATCGCTTGCGCGTCGGTAACCCTCTCGGGCGCCACGCTGGAATTCACTGTCGCCGGGAGGGGCGCTTTTAGCCGTTAAGTCGGCAATGGTTGCAAGCGCCGCAACGGTCTTATTGCGCAGGTCTCTGTATTCAGCTGAGTTCGTGGCCGCGGCGCTACAGACAGCCGTAAGCGGAGCTATCATATCGACAGCCATAGGCGGGGCGATGCCAAACTGCCTGAGCGAGTGCGTGGCCTGGACAAGCGAATTAAAGTCGTGGAAGTCCTGCGCTGTGTTTGGCACATGCTTCTGGGCTAGGTAGTGCAGCGTCAGGCAGAGGTTCTTGAGTTCTGATGTGCTTTGCCGGCCGGGCGACAGACCCTCGACGCCGACGTTTTCTCTGATTTTTGCCGTGACCGCTGCGCGCGCAACAAAGTTCGCCCGGTCCTGCTGTTGCTGAATGATCCGAGGAGATAGTTTCGTTAACATACAGATTCCTTTCACGTAT
>Ga0208966_1000131_pt1 | contig 23975 bp, 24 predicted proteins | sample GreLakmeHU45MSRF_FD_187701 | JGI IMG/M metagenome (GOLD analysis project Ga0208966, IMG submission 187701) | Freshwater lentic microbial communities from great Laurentian Lakes, MI, USA - Great Lakes metaG HU45MSRF (SPAdes) | ecosystem: Environmental > Aquatic > Freshwater > Lake | place: Great...
AATTGACCCAGGATTATACAAAAATCCATTCTGGTGACAAAATTAAATTCGTATATCTCAAAAATCAAAATCCTTTGAGAGAAAATATTATTTCGTTTCCTAGTATGTTACCGAAAGAATTCGGTCTACACGAATATGTAGATTATGAGTTACAGTTCGAAAAGACTTTTCTCGATCCAGTAACTAAGATCCTGGATATCATCGGATGGACTTCTGAGAAAAAATCTACTCTGGACTTTTTCTTCCAATAATGTTATAATAGTAAAAGGAGTTATATGGCAAAACAAAAAAATGAGAAAGATGATTCATTTCTCAGCGAGTTATTAGAACTGAGTGGTAATGAGTATGGGGCAATTACAGAAAATGGAACTACTGGGGATATCCATAGATATATTTCTACTAATTCACTTCTCTTGAATGGATTACTTTCTGGTAGTATGTTCGATGGTATTGCGGGTAATAAAATTACTACATTTGCCGGAGACGCTTCGGCAGGTAAGACATATATCATTCTTGATATTGTCAAGAATTTCTTGATCGAAAATCCGACTGGTTATACAATCTTTTTCGAAACAGAATCGGCTATCTCTAAACAGATGCTAGTAGACAGAGGTTTAGATACCAGAAGAATTCTAATGCTACCAGTGGCAACTATCCAGAGTTTCAGAACACAGATTCTCAAAATTCTAGATAAGTATCTGGATACCAAGAAATCAGAACGCAAGCCGATGTTATTCGTATTAGATTCGCTAGGAATGCTTTCGACAACTAAGGAAGTAGAAGATACTGCCGAGGGTAAAGAAACACAGGACATGACCAGAGCCAGATTGATTAAAGGTTTGTTTCGTGTAGTAACTTTGAAATTGGGTATCGCCGATCTTCCTTTACTTGTTACTAATCATACCTATGACGAACAAGGTTCGATGTATCCACAAAAGAAAATGAGTGGAGGGAGCGGAATTGCGCTGGCCGGATCGACTACCGTTTTCCTTTCCAAAGCAAAAGATAAAGATGGTACGGATGTTATCGGTAATATCATCACGTTCAAATTAATCAAAGGCCGACTTACCAAAGAAAATTCTATTGCTAAAGTATCTTTGAATTATCAGACAGGTTTGAGTAAGTATTATGGTCTTTTAGAAGTTGCGGTAGAAGGCGGAATTGCAAAACGTTTGGGTAACAAATATACTTTCGACGCGACATCCGACGAACCTAAGTATGCTTTCGAGAAGGCCATATATAAAAATCCAGAACTTTATTTTACCGATGATGTCTTGAAAAAAATTGATGTCGTTGTAGGTAAAATGTATAAGTACGGTGTGGGTGAAGGTCCTTCCGAAGACGAAGACGAATTTGATTTAATGGAGACTCCTGTTGATGAAGACCACCAATAAAAATAAAATTGATTATTTGTTAATTAATGTTTCACAACCACCAAAAGAAGAACACATAATTTTTCAAGTCAAGTCTGGTGTATATGAAAACGCATTCGTAAAAATTTCTAATTTTATCTTTAATGATATTGTAGAAGATTCTTCTGATATTTCTTTTAGTGTATTTTCAGAACACCCTGATCTAGGAACAGTAGAGTTCGAAGAAATGGTTAGTGAGATATTTTTAGATATTTTAAGAATTGGTTTAGAATTATTTGACAGTGATACTAAAAATCAATAAAAATGAAAACAACCCATCTGATCCTCAAAAATTTATTACACCTAGAAGATTATTTTCGAATTGTACTTCCTATTCTAAAAGAAGAGTATTTTGATGATCTAACAGAAAGAAGACTTTTCAAATACATCAGTAAATTCGTTAACGAATATAACTCCAGACCTTCTCTAGAAGTTCTTAAAATCTTGAATGCCGAAGCCACTAAGATTTCTAATGAAGACAAAGAAACTACCGAGGAATTGATTCTTACTTGGAAAGACAAAGAAGAAATCAACATTGATTGGCTTCTTGCTGAGACGGAGAAATTCTGTAAGGATCAAGCCATTTTCAATGCGTTGAGTCAATCTCTAGAGATTTTAAACAACCCCAAAGACAAACGAGACAAAGGAGCAATCCCTGATTTACTCAGGGATGCTCTTGCAGTTTCTATCGATTCAAAAATCGGTCATGATTTTATCGATGCAGCCGACGAACGATTTGATTTTTATAGAAGAAAAGAAGAAAGAATTCCTTTTGACTTAGAAATGTTGAATAAAATTACTGGCGGCGGTCTTCCTAAAAAGACTCTTACCGTAATCGTGGCAGGAGTTAACGTAGGAAAATCTTTAGTAATGTGTCACATGGCAACGGCAAATTTATTAGCAGGTAAAAATGTTCTTTATATTACTTGTGAAATGGCCGAAGAAGTTATTGGTGAACGTGTTGATGCCAATTCCTTAGACATAACTTTAGAAACTTTAAAGCAGATCGGCAAGAAACAATATCTTACTTTGATGAGAGGCTTACATGAAAGAACTTCCGGTAAATTAATTATCAAAGAATACCCTACTTCTTCTGTTAACGTTTCTAATTTCCGCTTTCTTCTACATGAATTAGATATCAAAAAGAAATTCATTCCAGATATTATCTATGTAGATTATCTGAATATCTGTACTTCTTCTTCAATCAAAAATAATGGATTGGTGAATTCTTATACTTTAATCAAGAATATCTCAGAAGAGTTCAGAGGATTGGCCGTGGAAAAAAATCTACCTATTGTAACGGCTAGTCAGTTTACAAGATCTGGAAGTACTAATTCGGATAGTGATATGACAGATATCGCAGAATCTTTTGGTATAGCAGCAACAGCCGATTTAGTTTTGGCATTAATCAAGACAGATGAACTTACTCAAATGAATCAGTTAATGATCAAACAATTGAAAAATAGGTTTGGCGACGTAACAAAATATATTAAATTCCTGGTAGGTATAGATAGAAATAAGATGCGTCTATATGACTTAGGAGACAATAGCGGCGTAGAAGCAGAATTCCAGCAACCAGAATTATTGATGGAAGACAACAACAATAAAATGAAGAAATTTGACAGCTTCAAATTCTGATAAATATATATGTTATGACCTTCAAAATTTTAAGAGAAAAAATAATCAACGAGTTAGAAAGAAATGAAATAACTTTAGATACCGGTCAATTTAGCTTTCCAGTAAATGCCGAATTTTATCTCTATAAAAATTTCGAAAAAGAAATGGTCATCGATGAAAACATTGTAGTGAAATATCAAACCAAGGGACAAACTATGAATATTGTCCCTTGGTTAGTAGTTTCTAGAGAAAAACAAATTCCTATGGGATTTCTTACACTAAGAAAAAAGAAATTCGGGAAATTTGTCTATCACGAGTCAGAATATGCCATCCTTAAAAATGAATTCCAAGGCAAAGGAATCATGCAGCGAGTCTATAAAGAAATTGTAGACTCAGCCGGACTTAACATCGTAGCAAACAATACCCAGTCTTCCGGCGCTAGAAAGTTATGGTTGAATCTTTCTAAAGATCCTTCTCTGAGAGTATGGGCCGTCTTCGGAGATATTTTTATTCTTGATCCGAAGAATCCTAAAAAAGATTACATCTTCGGGATTAAGTTATCTGATAAGTTCCAGACAAAAACAAATACAAAAGAATTGACTAATGCCTTGGTTCAAGATAAGAAAGATGGTTCAGTCAAAAACATTGAAGTATATAATGATACCGGAACTGAAAATGACCGATCGGCATTAGTCCTTACAAAACGCGACGGGATAATGGATAAAATATTATCTAAGATGAATGATTTAGAAGATTTAGAAACACTTCCACATAAATCTTCTAATGACAAGAATATCGAATTAATGTATCAGGCCATCAACTCTATTTTACTTAATAAATAAAAAAAAAACGGGAACCCCGAAAAGGTTCCCAAATTTTTTAGTTAGAAGTAAGAAAGAAGCTCAAGAAGTTTCTTGTCAGTTAAAGAATTTACCCAGTCCTTAGCACAAGAAACCTTCCCGACACGAAATTGATAAAAGAAAGATTGAATGTTAGGAGAAACCGTTTTCTGAACATATAAGGCATAGTCTTTCTGGGTATCGAATTGAAACGGTTTGAAATTTACCGAATTGATTACATCAAGGACTAAGATCTGAGCATCATATGCTAACGTTAACTTATCATAACGCTCCTGAAGATCGGGAAAGTAAACGAATACCTCAGAAGACTCTCCCGACTTAATTAACGAAATTAAATTCTCGTCATTGAGAGAATCCTTCAAATGATGAATCAAAACATACTTCGGTGACTTAATCTTGATTCGATTGAAATTCTTATCGACTACAACAAATCCCTCTTGGATATTCGGATTCAACTCATTCGACGCAGCAACGATATCCTCGACCTTATCAAAGGTAAAATGTTTGACTACCGGAACTTTATAAAGAATAAAGCTTTGCGGATCTAACTCGTTCCCATAACAATCTCGCACACCGATCAAAGTAAGCGAACCATCATTATTCATCTGAGAAGTGACGACACGATTATATCGGGAAGTCAACTCAAAAATATAACAGAATCCGCGAATGAAAATTTCGTCGGCAGGTAGGTTAAAAGTCCGCGCAAAAGTCTCCCAGAAAAGTGCTTTGAAAGAAAAATCGGCACAACCGACATCACCAGACGCATCCGGTGAACCTTTCGTACAGACGTTCCATTGATCACCATAAAAAAACAAAGTCATCAAAGAACCATCAACTTTCTCCGTAACCCGAATCGAATTCCAGTCAATCACCGGGGAATTCGTAGTCTCTCCATAATTAAAGAACCGATCAAATGATCGCGAAACAACCGACCAGTTATCTTGTGAATTCAAGATAATCCCACGCGACTCAACCACAACCGGATGATCCTTGAATTTTGCAGACTCAATCTGATCATAAGTGAATTGAAAAAGCTCAGGATAGCGCGGATGTGGTTTGGCATAAATTCCTAACTCAGTTTGTAGAGCAGAAAACGCATCAGTATTATTATCGAAACGATTGAGGAAATCCCGCAAAGCGAGAACTGCGTTTGGGTTGGTTTTTTTAAGGAAGGTATTCATCTCCATATAAAAAGTATAGCAGGAAATAAAATATTTGTCAACTACTTGACTTCTCTCTGTAGAACTGCTATACTTTTTATATGAAATATCCAACAAATCATCGCGAACTTTTTTTGATGGCGATTGAGAATCGAGTTTCTGTGATTCATGAATTCTGTGTGACTGATAGTCGTTTTGAAGGTCGCCGACTGCAACGTTGGGCTAGAAATTATCGCGATCAACACGAAAACGAGTTGATCGATTTGGATCTTCCAGATGATCTATTTAAAATTTATTACGAAGACGAAGAAGCTGATTCTGAAATCGATCAGACATTAAATCGTTGGGAACTTGACGGGGATCTTTAAAACTGCTATACTTAAAACATATGAAACTCCTACAAGGTTCTTTAATCAATTGCATTGCGGACAACACCGCACAGAAGCAGATGCCAAAAGTCGGTGACGGTGCCACGATCTTTTCCTGGACGGATCGTTGTGCCGCTACTGTAATCGGAGTTCGCAAGACCGCTGGTGGTAAGTTGGTTGTCACGGTTCAGCGTGATCTACCGAAGCGCGTTGACACCAATGGAATGAGTGAAGCTCAGAAATATACTTTCACCCCGAACCCCGAAGGTGCGATTGATATCTTCAAAGAAAAGAAAGATGGTGTACTCCGTAACAATTGTTCGCAGACTCTTCTTGTCGGACATCGGGACGAGTATTACGACTTCAGTTTCTAATTCTATGAAAGTTGCCTACACATCAAACATTTATCCTTTCCAGTTGTCTTTTTTAGGGAGTAAGTATTACTACTCCCTAAAGGGAATTAGCCTATTTTTCTATAGGCGTATGTTGAATAAGCGTGGTAAATGGAAACGTATTGATAGTGATCGATTCTTAAACGAACATAAAGATTATCTGTTGGATATATTGGTTTATACAGTAGATCATGGACCAGTTCTTAGTTCTGAATTTATCGGAATGGATATGATCCAAAAATATTTTACTCGTCATGAACCCGATCTGATTCAGACAATAGAAAAATTAAAAGAGAAAGCTTCTGGTAAGTTTTGTCAAATAAAAATTATCGAGATACCCGACAAGACTGAATATAAGATCGTAATGAATGGAGAAATCGCAGGAGAAAGTATTCTTGTTAAATGTGAATGTTGTAATTCCTATACAAAGAGACTGAATTAAATTATGGCAAAGAAATCAATTTTATTTCCGGTAGATAAGTTCAATGGATCGATTCCTCATTATCTTAATTTTGATAAAGAAAATGGAGAATACAAAATAGAACAGATCCAGAACGAATTGGATTCGATAAACAACAAGAGTAGACCAAGCTACTACGCCACTGACGACCAATGGCGTGATCATCTTCTATCTATGCTTAGAGAAATTACTCGTTACGAATGGAAAGAAGCCAATCCCTTTCTCACCACTTTGAAAATTGTAGGTTATTCTAAAGGTCGGTCGGCGGCTAATTTTGATCTAGAAGCCGTCAATAACAAATCGACAACATATACTGTATTCATGGTAGACATCATTGATCTCATCACAAAAAATACATTGGTCAATGGAGAAATTACTGGTTACTGGTTACCCATCAAACGCGGAGCCAACTATGGAATTAAGTTTCTAGGGAAGACTATCTAAAAACAATGGTAGAAAAACTATTCAATGAATTAGTAGAGTTCATTCAAAATCAAGATGCAGATATTTATTTCGACACTAACTATATTCGACTAGATGAATGGGGTGAAGTATTTCTGGTTTTTGAAAAACATGGATTAAGTCCAATCATTCAAATGTTCAATATTCATAATACGGGTGTTCAGAAAGAACATTTATTTACGCTAATGCACGAGTATGGACATATCCTAGCTTACCGAGAAATAGGTCTGGATCATACAGAACAGGATGCTTGGGATTGTGCGATTTTAGGATTACCTGGAAAATTCTATAAACCATTTTTGAAAGAATATAATGACTTTAAAAAGTATTGTTTGTCTACATATGATTTAGAAGAATAAAGTCCCCCCCCGAGTTACAACACATTATTTTATATAAATACCTTTTGATAAGTATTGATCTAGACTGAAAACTTCTTGGACGTTGGTTTAACTCCAACCGGCTCCACCATCAATTTAAGTATTTTATTTTCAACATTTTGGGGCCGAAATGATTTCGACAGGATGGAATAGGAACAGGGAATTTATCCAGTAGACGACTACTGTAACAGCGTAAACTAATAAACGACAACAGCAATGTTTTCGCATTACTAGCAGCCTAGAGATAGGTTGTTAGATGGGTTTTTCTTGGCACTTTTCCTGGAAACAGAATAAAGTGCCTTTCTATATTTTAGGAGACAAATTTTGAAATTCATTTTTCTTTTCTTCTTAACAATTGTTTCTATCAGTTCCAATCAAACACTAGAATTAAATGAAAACGATTTTAAAGAAGAAGAACATTGTTTAGCCAAGAACATATTCTACGAAGCAGGTAATCAAGAAATAAAAGGAAAAATTGCGGTGGCGTATGTTACGCTCAACAGAACCAAAGATAAAAAATTTCCTAAGAGTATTTGTAATGTAGTTTATCAACGTAATCAATTTTCCTGGACTAATTACCATAAAAAGTTAGAGAAGATAACAAAGAAAGACAAACGTTGGAAAGAATCGTTTAGGATCGCCAAATGTTTCCGTATGTATCATGACCCGTCAAAAGGTTCTTTATTCTTTCATACGAAACAAACAAGACCTTATTGGGCCTGTAAGCGTAAGAAAACTGTTGTGATCGGAAATCACATATTTTACAAATAAATATATTATATAAATAATACATAGAGAGAAAAATAACCAAAATGAATAGTTTTAAAGACGCCTATAGAAGAATTAGTCGTGGTGATAACGAAGAACAATTGATCCTTGAAAGATTCCAGATTCTAATGAATAATATGGTTTCTTTGAACGAAGCATTTAGTAAACTTCCTTCTGGTATTGAAGTGAGTAGCCTTTCTAAATTTGCAGAAGAAGACTCTGACGAAAATATGAAAGAAGAATCTATGGATATGAATAAGTCATATGCTAGTGTAATTATGCCTATGCCTAAGAAGGAAAAAGAAGAAGAAGCCTTAGAAGAAATGACTGCCGAAAAATTCTTCGAAAGCTTCTATTCGGAAGCAGAAGTCATTAAGCCTAAGAAAATACGTAAGTGGGAAGAAGCCGTAGATCCACAACACACGAAAATGGTTGACGAAGCCGAGAAGTTTATCGGTGCCACTGTGACGAATCCTTCTGAAAAAGAAATTATCGAATACATGAATCGTGTCTTGGAAGGAGAGAAGTCCCCGAAAGATAAGTTTATGATGCCGAATGTTCACAAGTCTTTGTTGGTACAGATCGGCGGAACTTCTATTGTCATGGACAAGAATCAAGAGAATGCAGTTGAAGTAGATTCTTCTAATAAGTCTGCTGTAACAAAGATTGACATAGAACTTTTGAAGAAAGAACTTACTACCAGACCGAAGGAAATTCTTTCGCAGAACGCTAAAATGTTAAAGTCCGGTGGAGAAGATTTCAGCTTCCTTAACTTCGGTATCCCGGCTTTGCGAGGTTTGGCTGTAGACGAATCTACCAACAAATTTGTAATCGTCAATACTTGTCCTGGTGCCGGATCTTGTAAATTAGTTTGTTATGCCTTGAAGGGTAGTTATGTTCAATATCCTAATGTATTCAAGAAACAAACCAAAATGCTAAACTATCTCTTGAATGATCCTGATGGATTCTTCAGACAACTTAATGCTGAAATTTCTAAAATGGCCAAGAAGGAAGCGAAGAAAGGAGTTAAGTTAATTATAAGATGGCACGATGCCGGAGACTTCTTCTCAGACGAATATAAAAGACTATTCTTCGAAGTAGTAGAAAAGAATCCTACTGTTCTATTCTATGCCTATACTAAGTTGGCCAATATCGCAACCGGAGAGACGCCTGATAACTTTATTATTAATTTCTCACAAGGCGCTCTTGCTTCACAAGAAAACAAAATAGATATCAAGAAGATCAAGAATTCTGTTATTGTTACAGACAAATCTCTATTTAATGATCTAGTAGTAAAAGCAACGGCAATCGATCCAGAAACTGATGAAGAAGTAAAAAGTTGGGTATATAAATCATCCGAAGCTACTCAAGAATTGAAAGAAAGATTGGCCGATAGATATGATATTTCTGTAAGTAGTATTCTTACCTATAAAGAAATGTTAATAACCCCAGTAGGCGAAAAGAATCAATATAATGTTGTGATATTTCCAGGTGAAGGTGATGTCTCAGCATCCCGTCGAGACGTTCTCGGTACTTACTTAATCGTACACTAAAAAGGAAAATAACATGAACAATTTTACACATACATATCTCACCGTAATTACAGAAAAGAAAAAGATTCTTCAAGAAGAAAAGAATTCTTTTTTTGTCATTATAGATCCTAAAACTAAATCATATGATGTACTCGACACTATGCTTGCTAGTAGAAAAAAAGGATTTAAAACAAAAGAAGAAGCTCAAAAATACGCCGACAGAATGAATATTACTTTTAAGGATGAGTTAGAAGAATCTCATTCATATGAAAACACAACAGATCGCTGGTATGTCGTATCAGATGAAGATGACTATTATGTCATAAAAAATGATTTCACTGGTCAAACAGAAGATGGTTTTGAAACCGAGGAAGAAGCACAAACTGTAGTGGACAATTTGAACAAGAACAAACATCAGGCAAGTTAAATTAATATTACTTCAAACCACGATTCCTACTAATTAACTTTCTGAATCAGAACCGCATTATTGGTAATTCCTTTAATGCGGTCGATTTTTATCGAAGAGTCAATCCCACTAATATAATTAAGTAACTCTGCCCCATCAAACCCTTTTTGGTATACTTTTTTACCCTTTTTTTTGATAATCCAAATAGCCTTCTCTTCTTCCTTAGAAGGTTCAGAGTTCTTGGCCTGATTAACATCCCCACTCCAGCCACGCACCCCGATCAAAGCATAGCCTTCTGGTTTAAGAGAACTAATGATTTTTTCTACTACAGAATTTCTTAGTCCTGGTTCTAACACATTCAAAACATTCAAACAAACAATGGCATCGTACTTATTAGTAATCTGATTGGCATCGGAATAATTAGGTTTTACTTTACTTCTGTCCGAAGCAGGTTCGAAAGAATCTACATTCTTGGCACCGAATGCTCTTCGTAAAGCTTCTGTTCCTAAACCAAGACCGGCACCATAGTCAAGAACCTTTAAGTCTTCTTTTTCGCCTAAAACTTCTTTTAACTTAGCAGCGGCTTTGATATAAGAAGCAGTAGTGTTACTTACTTGAGTGGTTTCTGATCCAGACTGATGTGCAAGATTTTCTTGTAGGAATGATTTGAAATTTTTCATCTTTTAGTATTTATATAACTTCTTTAATCTTACTAAATCCATTGACCATTTCTACCTTCAAAATTCTTTCAAACTTATCCAGAAGAACGTCGCCACGATGAGAGATTACAAAGTAATTTAAATCAGTTTCCGTATCAGAAAGAATACCAAGAAATTCTTCGATTCCACTAGAATCTAGAGAAGAGTCAAATGTTTCATCCAGGAACAGAAGGTTAGTATTGGCCGAATTTTTCATTTGAGCAATCTTGCGCCAAGTGAAAATAATAGCACTGTCGATTCGCTGCTTCTCACCTTCCGAAAAAGAATAGTAAGTAAAATTCTCTTTTGCTTTATTCTTGATTACCTCATTGAAGTTTTCGTCTAGGTTGAATGTAACATTAAAATCTAGATTAGTCAGAAACTTATTAATCAAATTATTCATTTGAGGTAAGTAGTGCTTGATAATTTTTGACTTAATTCCTTCGTCTTTTAAGAGCGTATTTGCAATGGTATAAAGATGTTGATTTTTAATCAATTCTTCACGATTTTTAGTAATTAAGCCCTGTTCTAGTTCAATTTTATCGTATTCGACACGTCTTTCTTGAAGCTTTTTTTCGTGTCCAGAAGAAATCTTAAAATTATACTTTAAAAGCGAATCAATGTGATTCTGATGGTTAAGTATCAAATTATCTAATTTGTTGATAGATTCTTTCTTTTTTTCTAATGCTTTGAAACTGGCGTCAATATCTATAAGTGTGTTGCGAATCTTGTTTTGTTCTAACTCGATATCCTTCAGAGCATCCTGGTATTTTTTAAATTGGCATTCTTTCTTCTTAAGAGTTTCTTCTTTGAAACAATGATCAATCTCTTGTGTACAAGTATTACAGTTCGTATTAGATTCGAAAAAGTTTATGTCTTTCTTTACATACCCAGCTTTTGTTTTGAACGTAGTAGCATACTCATTCAATTTATCTAATTTTTCTTTTAATTTACTGAACCGAATTTTATCTCCAGAAACATCTGGTAAGCCATTGACTAAATTTGTTTTTTCTGTTTTAAGCTTTTCGAGTTCGATTGAATATTCATCAATCTCTTTCTGATTGGTATCTAATTGTTCTTGAATACTGATATGTGATTCATTCAAGACATCCGAATACAACAACAGTTTTTCTTTGATTAAATCGCTCTGATAATTCACATCAGCAACGTTCTTCTTCATAGCAGTCATTTCATTCTTCAAAATAATATTCATGTCTGAGAAGATATTGATGTCAAGAAGATCTTCGACAATGGCTCTACGTTCGGCTGGGGTAAGAGACATGAATGGTTTATAAGAAGCTTTGCCGATAATTACAATCTGAATGAATGTCTTGTAATTCATTTTCAAGATATCATTCTCTAAGATAGTTTGATAATCCTTTGAAGCGGCATCTTGTGGAATCAATTTACCATCAAGAAATATCTCGAATATCTTCGGCTTCAATCCACGTCTGATCAAATATTCAGAAGTCCCGATAGAAAATTCTAACTCTACTAATAGATCGGCATTGTTAACAGAGTTAATCAAATTAGGAATATTGATATTTCTTAAAGGTTTTCCGAAGAGTGTAAAGGTGAGAACTTCCGCCAAAACGGATTTACCGTGTCCATTCGCGCCCAAAACTAAGGTAGTCGTAGCTTTGTCTAATTCGACTTCAGTCATTTGATTGCCATATGACATGATGTTCTTGAATCGGATCTTTTTAAAAATTGTCATCATACTGAAAGTGCCTTTATGTACAACTCAGAAAGTAAATTAGTAAGTTCTGTTTTAGTATCACCAGTCAAAAATAATTTTGCATATTGGGTGTCGTCTAAAGACTTCTTTATAAGAGTAAGAGTATCTTCAGAGAGATCTAATTGAGCATCATGTTCGCCTTCGTCGGCTGCAAGATTGGATACCATCGAAAGATCCAAATAAGAAACCTTAATTGGATTACATGCCAATACTGTTTCGACAAACTTATCGAATTGAACTACATCACTCTTTGTCTTTATAACAACATTGATATATCGATTCTGGAACTTTAAAAGATCTTCGACAGTGTACTTATTCTTTTTGGTTTCGTCATAGACGACTTTCATGAACATCTTATCTGGATTCTCGAAGAATTCTAAAGTAGCCGTATCGGTGTCAAATGTATGAAATCCTTTCTTGTCATGAATATCATTAAATTTCAAATCCCACATACATCCCAAATAATGAACATTTCTACCAGAATTTTTGGTATGAAAATGACCAGACATTACCGATTCAAATTTATTGAAGATGCCAGGATCAATTCCTTCGTCACAAACTACACCTTCATACATCTTATAACCCGTTAGTTGTAAGTGTCCTATTACGAATTTCTTATTAGTGGCGGCAATTCTATCGAATGTTTCTAAACGATTCTCCGAAGTAATCCAAGGCACATAAAGAAATTCTCCGACTTCGGCTGTTTCTTTATAGATAGTGATATTATCGTATTGAATATCATTGGCGAATGTCATTGACGGAGTATTGACATCATTGGTATTTTTATAGTAAGTATCATGATTACCAATGATAATATCTAATTTGATACCACGAGCTTTAATAGGATTAAGAAAATGTTCTCTAACCCATCGCAAGGTATTAATATTTACCGCTTGTCTACGATCAAAAAAATCTCCGGCATGAATGATATGTGTAATCTTATTCAGATCAATAAAGGGGAAAATAATATCATCAATAAACTTCTTAGAATAATTCAGGAAAATCTCGCTATCAGATTTAACCCCGAAGTGAGTATCAGTAATTATTAAATATTTCACTAATCTTCCTTTTTCTCCAAATTTATAGTTAAAAACTTATCTAATGGTTTTGTTGTATCCATAAGATCTTTATTTTTCTCGGCCAGTTTCAATAATTTTTTTTCTTTCTTTCTGACTTGCTTCGCTTCGAAGTTAGTTATGATATCGGCTGTTTTATCATTCAGTACCGATTTAATCAAATTCACATGTTTCGTAGATTCAAATTTATGATTGGTGTATAACTCCGAATTCTTAAGAGATTTGAATTTAACATATGTTTCAGTAGCTTCCGATTCGATTCTTGCAATAAATGCGTATGTTATAATCGTAGTAAAATATGCAAACGGATTTGGTTTTTCAGAATGCACGGGATTAAAATTATGCATGTAGAGAAGAGAGTTTCTTATCCCGTCACCGATCATATCTTCTTTGAAAGAGTATCCAGAAAAGTTAGGTTTCTTGGCAATATTAAATGCCAGCTTCTGAATGCATTCACCTATGTATTCAGGAACTCTTGGTTTAGATAAATTATGCTCAATTGCATCTTCGATGGTTTTTTGGTATGCCACTAAAGATTCTAGAAATTCTTTATTATTTATGTAATTTTTTGATGCCACACTAAAACCTCATTATACTATTATAACACATCTGAGACATATATGCAAGAGATCTAGATAAGTGGTTTACCTAACATGATTTTTACGTGTTTCTCGCCGCCCAACTCCCTTTCGTAGAATCCATTATGATCAGGATAATCTTTACCATTACCGAATGGATTACTCAACGACCCAAACCAAGTGACTTTCTTCCCGATAATCTTTTCTACTTTCTCTTTATCATCTACCGATTGGATTCCAAATTTGCTCATTAGGATATGTGCAATGGCCCCGGAAACTTCTCCGTAATTACCATTAGTTTTTAAACGTTCGGCCATTTTTTGTAAGTAGATTAATTTACTTTTAGAGCTACCATCGGTTGCCGAGACGACTCCTTTCTTTCCATAAGGAGTTTGTTTGAATGCATAGGTAATATCGGCTTCTGGGTCGTCGTCAATATCATTTGCGTACCATAGAATAACATCAGAAGGATCTGGTATTTTTCCGTAAGGAATATCTTCTGGTTTAGAAAAGCCGATATGCCCTCCTTTACCTGTTTCTTTATTTATTAAGTAGGCATATGATTTGTCGATTAGATTAAACAATTCTTTGTTAATATCTGTAGCTGGATCTAGATCATTGACAGAAATTTCGAACCATCGATTTTTCTCACCTTTAGTGATATCTTGAAAGTTCTTTTCGGTTAATAAGAATTTTTTGAATGAATACATAAGTTTATTTAATAGCTTGTAAAAAAAATTGAGCACCAACATTGATTGTGAAAGAAGAAATGGCGATAGCCCCTACGAGTATCCATTTGTAATTCTCTAGTATAGAAATTCTCTTATTCATTTTTTCGATATCGTTCCAAACATACTCGACATCTTTCAAATTATTGAATAACTTCTGCTCGTGTAAATCAGAAATCTTACTTATATTCATGATTAACTCCTGTATTCGGTCATTAGTGGTGTCTATCTTTTCTATGATTCTTTCGAATTGTTGGATGTCTTTTTTTACTAGTTCCAGACCTAATTTTATTTCATGAAAGTCGTTATTTTCCATATAGAGTTTTCCTTTTGTTTTTAAATATTGAGGGTTCCATATTTTATAAAAAACCATTCATTACTAGAATCATTTTCTATTTTGATTGATTCGTTTCCGAAACATTCAAAATTATATTCCTTTACTATTTCTTTCCAATTTTTTATGTTTCTTTCTTCCTTGATTCTTTTGAATATCTTAGAAGATACTTTTCTGACTGATGCTGGGTTGCTATATATATCAACAGATCCAGAATTTGTTTCTTCTTTCATCTTATTTTTATTTATCGGCTCGACAGTTTCGTGTGTTAGAAGAATATCAAATTTTGGTATTCTTGCATCATTAATAAACTTATTATTTTTTGAAGCAGTATAAGAAAGAGTAAGGTGTGGTTTGTAGATAGGATAATCCGAAACAGCCCCTGCATCCATTCTTTGCTTATTGAGCTTTTGTAATTCTTCTGATTTGACTTCTAATACTAATGCCTCTTCATATATTGCAATTTTATAGGAGGATTTGTCTATCATTATTTTAATATTAGAGGGGATAATATCAAATGTTTTTTTAGAGTAGACAGTAGTAACATGTAACTTATCATTTCCTAATGGTTCTACTATACCGACACTTTCAATCCATTCTCCCATGGCCTTGATAGATTTTTCTGATAAGCTATAAAAGGCATAAATTCCTTTGTCGTCGTTTTTCATTTTTATAACCCTCTTAAGTATTCTAAGAAATTTTGATCGGCTGAAGAAATAGTATCTAAAGAAAAACTTATTATCTTACCGTTTATTGTTTTGTTACTTTCGGATGACAATGGTAGAAGTGAAGTGTAAAAGAGTAATACTGAAATAACTCCCCAAGTTCCTTCTTCCATTTCTGTATAAAGAATTGTAGAAACACCTTCACCCGGAAATACATTAGAGAGGCAAATTATATGATTGATCAGAATTCTAACATTAATTTGTTTATTACTTATATATTTATTAATAAGTGCTTTTATGTATTTAACTCTAAGATAATCTTCTTCAAATTCTAATAGAGAAGAACAGCCAGGATTGTTGTAAATACTGGCTGCATACAATTTAATGTTATCTTTGGTTATGTTATTAAACTTCATTACTTATTGGCTTCGTAGTATTTGACTACTTCTGGTGCCGGATTTTCGATATACTTCATCACTGATAAATTATTTTTGACTGCCATCATCTGAACTTCCTTCGAAGGATTTTTCATATAATGAATAAATATAATATTTACTTCTAGAATTGCTTTTAAGACAAAATCGGAAGGATTTACTAAGTCTTGAATAAATCTAACCGGAGGAGATTTTACTAGATAATCTTTTAAATAAGAAAATTCCAAACCAGTCCCAATCCATTTTTTATTTTTATCGATATTAATTTGAATTTTTTCAATCGTAGGAGTTTGTCCTCCTAGAATATTTTTGAAAAAATTAATTTTGAGTTCATCCGAAAATTTATTAATATCTTTTTTATCAATATTCTCTGAATTATAATTATAAAAAGACAGAGGATAACTATACTTGCCCCTTTCCTTGTCAAATCTATTACTAAAACTATTCATATAATCGATCTTATCGTTATCTGAAATTGATTGATTTTTTAAAGTTGTTATTAGAAGTGAAAGCGGCGATCGAACGATATTATCGAAACGTTTTACGATATCAACAACGCCACTAGAAACATTTGTAAAGAATCCTGCATTTTTTTCATTATCATGAATAATACCTAAACCGGGATCGATTACACAATCATAACCTAATTTTCTTAAAATAGAATTCCAAATATACGGAGGTTTTGCGGATAACGAGGCCAACATAAATAATACATACCACAATCTACCAGCAGGTATTTTAACCATAGCTTTAGATTCACTATCAGAATAAAAATTATCAATTATTTTTTTATTATCGGGATAAATTATTTTCAATCTTTCTATTATACTCATTACGATTCTTTCATCTAATTTATCAAGATATAAAATCTTATTAGTTTTGATATGTAAAATATTGATATATCTCGCACCATGTTGAAAAGGCAAATTCGAATTTCCACTAATTACATCTACATAATACTTAGCCGGATAAAAATAGACGCCTATTGGTGTATCAAAAGAACTTTGTGGATTTATACCGACTTTAGGAATAGTAGTCATAGTAACACCATATTGGGTCAAGTCTTTGCCTTGAAAATAATCCAATGCAGCCTGATGTCCAGCAAGAATTTCTCTAGATTTACCACTAATCTTTTCTGATCTTCTTCGTTCGTCTAGGTGAGTTTTAAATGTCTTAAACGTTGTAATCATTGATAGTTATCGGTAAGATATGATGAATTTCGTATTCTGGATAATCATTTTTGATTTGCATTTTCAATTCATTCTCACCATCAGCCGAAAGGATTACTGAAAAAACTCTTCTCGAAGAAGGTTTGAATAAGATAACATTGAATGTTTTTCCTTCGATGTATTCTTCTGTATACATATATTCTTCTGTTTCTTCGTCATCGTAATCCGAGTCTGAGTATTCGAAATCTACATCCGACATTTTCATCTGCTCGTCTTCATCGAATGCCACCATTAGTTCCGGCATGATAGAGAATCCACCTTCTACTTCCTGGAATGTTACATTAAGCGAAAGTTCCCCTTCGATCTTTTCTTCCATATCATCAACTACTTCTACTACGGCTTCTTGCCCTTCTTCGGCGTCATTAGTAAGTTCAATTGATTCTAAATCAACTGAAGCGGCTACGTCGAAAGATAAACCTAAAGGAGCAATTATCCCTAAGACCGTTTCTAAAGCCTGTTCTTTGGTCTCGAATGTCTGGGTGTTCAGTTCTGTGAGTTGATCATTTACATCAATCAACGAATCCATCTCTGTCATATCAAGCGACTCATTAATAAAATCTTTATATGTCTTCATGTTATTTTCTTCCTTTATAGCAACACCCAATTTCTTCTTAAGTTTGGCTAACTTACTATCAAAAATATTTCCCCAAGAAACGATAGATTTGAAGAAGGTTTTCAAAGTATCGAAGATTGATTCTTTGAGGGTAAGTGAAGCAGATTTTTGTGTAACAGTTACAAATTTCTTTTTAATTTCTTCTAACTTCGCAATCAAATCAGGTGTTAGATTCTTAGACAATTCTTCGAGAACTTCTTTATACTTAACAGTTTCAGAAGGTTTAGGATCTTTACTCAAGACCAATGAAAAAGAAACTGTCTCGACGACTCTAGTCTTTACGGCATCTTCTGCATCAAAGAGAGATTGAATATCTTCTTTTGTAGCAGTTTTGATATCTTCTTTGATTTTCTTGATGTCATCTTCTAGAACCTGCATTTTTTTGATTTGATTTGCAAGTCTAGTGAATGCAGCAGAATCGTGTGCAGTAAGATTGGCAATTACTTTGTCGGCTGTTTTAGAATAAGTAATGGCTTCGTTCGTCAAAGTGCCTTCGGTTAAGCTATTTCTTACTATAGATAAGGAATGTCTTAAATCAAATCGAATGCTTAGATCAACATTTTTAGCAAATATTTTAATAGTATCAGGCATCTGACTCACTAAATCAGGAAATACTTTAAGAATTGCCGCCGGTGCTTTTGAATAGATATCTAAAATTGTTCTTAGTCCAGTTAAAAGAATATTGGTATCAATGTCATTGTTGTATTCTGATTCAATTTGTAAAACACCATAAGATACATAAAATCTCAGCGACCCGGAATTATATATCTTATCATATGAACCAGCGGGTTCAATGTCATCAATATCGTCTTGATCTCTGGCTAACAAACCGTCAAATAGACTAGAATGATAAAAGCCAAATCTATCCTGGACATCTTTTTCATTCGGAATATAAATTGATCCTGGTAAAATTGACGAATTAGACATAGAAGAAACTTTTAAAGCCGGTGTAATAATTCTACCTTTAAATCGTGACTTATTAGCCATCATATGTTCGCCAATAGTAACATTCTTCCCAATAATAATACCCCAGAAAGAATAATAATTAGCCATCCCCAATCTTTCATCTAACTTCTCTTTCTTTAAAGAATCTGACTTGATTTTTGGTACAACATTCTTTTCCCAAAAGCTCTTCGTACCAATCCGACTGGATATCTCTTTGTTGACCCCAACAACACTACGCCATGCCTCGCTACGCTTCTTCGATTGATTGACGTCGAATCCAGGGTAGTTGTCTGGAACCATCTCCCATTTATGGTGATAGATCTGTGGATCAGACTTTTGCTTTGTGATGGATAACTTCCCGTCTGGGGTTACCTTGATGGCAGTCCCGACAGTTGGTTCGTCTGCTAAATTGAAATCAGGTGACTCTATGAAGCTGATATCATCAGTAGTTTTGTTATACTTAACGATATCGAAATCGTGACCTTCAGGTAGTCTCTGCTGTGCTTGACGAAGAATATCCATAGGGACTCCAGCCTGTTGCACGTAATCCTTGTGGATATACAGGTCGTTCCCCATTCGCTTGCCGATCTTCCTGGTTTTTCCTTTAAGCCCAACGCTCTCCGCCGCACTGTCACTCGTGCGAACTGGCGCGTCTGCCTTCTGAGCGACGATCATCCCGTTCTGGATCTTTGCATCCAAGACTACGTAGTCTGCTGCTGTCTTTTTAGGGTTTGATGATGATGAAGTAAAACCTTCTAACCAAGCTTCTCGGGTAAAGTAATGTTTCTTATATTGTTCAGGAACATTTTTATCGGTAGAACCAGAATATGCAGCCTCAATACCAGCATTTTTTGCTTCAAGAACTTCTACCTTAGTAGGCAGAGTTCCTTTCATTTCTTTCATTACATTAATTCGTAGGCGATTGTAGATAGTCGGATCTTTCTTGATATAGACAATCAACTTATCTAGAAGATCAAATAAGATATTACGCAATTGAGGAACAGACCCAGCCGCTTTCTTATTACTTAAAGCTTTCTTGGCGCGGGAGTATAACTTCATATCAACTAATCCGAGCTTAAGAAGAATATCCAACTTGGCCGAAACACCTTTGTCTGCGTCAGCGGCCTTTTTCTTTCTGGCCTCTGTTATATAACTGTTAGAAACTAATACGGCATTTCTGGATATAAGTGAAGCTAATTGTTTATTGGAAGTAATGACATCTAAAATATCAAAAAAGATATCAATAATCGCTCTTTGATCTATGTCGGCAGTGATAATTTCTTCGTCGTCACCCTTTGTAATATAATCAGTAAGACTTCTGATCAATCTGTTACGATCAGAAGTGCTATTAGAAAACTTAGTAATTATTCTAGGTATAATAATACTCTTCAAGGTTGCTAATTTTTTACGTTTATCGCTATCATTTTCTAAACTAATGGCCGAATCTAATTCATCAGAAGTTTCTTCGTCTGACCAATTTTCTAGACTTGCTCTGATAATAGTAATTAATGATTCTATATCAAAGGCTCTACCTTCCGAATTTACATTTTTACCTTCAATTTGAATAGTTACTATACCATCTTTGGCGTTCCAATTGACTAATACGTTCTTTCCGTCGATTTTAATTTTGAAATCTTTCAATTCTTCTGCGTCGAGCGGGAGAGTATTGATGGCATCTTCGATATCGTCCTTCTTGAATGCTTCTTCATTCAAAGCATCGAGTGTCATATCTAATTTCAAAGTAATAGCTGAATCTAGAATAAAATTAAATGATTCTTCTAATTCCATTAAAGAAATAGAAGGATTCTCCAAAGAGTTAATTAGTACTTTAGAACGACTCTTATGCATTAGTGGTAGTAATGATTCGGTGATAGAAAAAATCTTTTCTTCATTATAGAGATTAGAAGCTTCTGTAAAATTTTGTTTTAGATCCGAAAATGTCTTCATGTTAGTTATTTTTTAGCCTTATTATTATTTAGTGTCTGAGAGAAAATGTCTTCTATTTTATTAGTTAGGGGGTAACCATAAAGATCTAACAAGATCTTCTTCTTTGTTTTTTCATCTGATTTAACATACAGATCTCTGATCTGTGTAGCAGAAGAAAGTTTTTTGTCTAATACTTTAAACTTAATAATCGGATAGTACTTGATTTTGAGATTTTTCATCCTAACTTCTTTGTTGCCTCGAATGAAAATTAAGTCTTTTCCTGGGAATAATTCTTCCATTTCTTTCTTATCCAGTGGATTATTTACGAGTATAACATCACCTTCGGGAATACCAATAATATTGGCAAGAAATACTTTATCGGCAAATTTAAAAGGTCTGGTATTAGTTTTGTTTGTCGCTGCCAAAATAACTCTGGCATCCGGGAAATCTTCTTTGGCTTTCTGATAAAGAGAAAGATGACCGGGATGAATAGGATGAAACCCACCAGGAATAATAACAACTTGTTTATTTGGTTTTGTTTCTTCATTTAACGAAGCAATTTTGTTGCGAATCTTACTTAGACTACTTTGATTATAATCAACAATGATATCAATATTAGGAGTATCTATAATAATTTTTTCTGGTTGGCGATAAAACTTAGGAAAGGTTTTCAAAACAGAAGATGGTTGTTTGTCGTAAAGGCTTTGTATGGTACGAATGCCAGTTAAAAGAACACCCGAATCAATATCTCGTGCTGCCTGGAAAAATAAGTTTCCATTCGCCTTTTCTACATAGAAACGAATTGATTTCTCAGCCCAGGCTTTTTTATAACCCATAAAGTTTTTTTCTCTCATATATTCTAATTCTTCTATAGATGGGGCGTCTAATTCGGAATAAAAAAGAGCATGAGTATAATAATTATTACTTTCTTCATCTGCTTTAATGGGGATATATACAGAACCAGTAGGAATAGACTCACTTTTAAAAGAATGAAACTTCATTTCTGGAGTAATAAGACGACCTTTAAAATCATTAGGATTTTCCAACATAGCCTTACCGATATTAACATTATTGCCAATAATCCAACCCCAGAAATCATAGTAGGCTTCCATAGAAAGAATTTCTTCGATCTTTTGTTCTTCTTTCATTAAAGCAAAGGGACTTTCTAGGTTCTTGATGATAAACGACCCAGTTATTTTGAATTTATTCTTACCATTTACTACTAAGCCTTCGTGTTTATCCAGACCAAGAGATTTCAAAATAACATCACCGATCTTAATAGTAGCATAATATATAATATAATCATCTAATTCTTTATTAGAAAGATTTACTTTCGGGCTTTCGTCAATCGTTCTATATTCTTCACGGGTAATCATGGGTAGATCAATTTTTGTTTCTTCTAACCAATCTATTAGGCTCTTTTGATTTCCATTGAGTGTTAAAGGAGTGTCTAATACCTTAGATATATCAATATCATTAGATTTCTCCCCACCTACCACAATGTCACCAGTCATTTTGAAGGTATTAGAATACTTATTAAAGGCGACAAATAGATTTTTAAGTAAAAGCTGATTGTATAATTTTACATCAAGAAAAGATCTTTTTTCTTCCTCTGTACTATTTTCTTTTTTAATACCATGTACAATCAATAATCTATTAGAATAATTTATTATATTCGTTTTCTTATCGACGAATTCGAAGTTAAGTATGACACCTGAACCAGTAGTAATTCCCAAAGCAGCTAGTTCTTTTTTAATATTGTCTTGGACAGAATCGAATAGATCGAGAATTATTTTACCGATCTTAACCAAACCATGTCCAGCCCCGAAGCGTTCTTCTAAGTCTTCTTGTCTTACACCTTTCTTGTCTAGGTCTTTATTAGAACCACGATCAATGACAAATTTACCGTCATCATTAAGACGAACAGACATAGAAATGCCGTCAATCTTCAAAGTACTTCTTTTCTTAGAGATATCTTCTATGGCATCTTCGAATAATTGAATTAGTTCTCTGCCGTCTTTGGCAATATCATAAGGATGATTTAAGTGACCGTTTATTCCGCCCATCTATTTTTTCTCCACATTTTCGTTACCAGAGACCTCAGTGTTCCCAGCGACCACGGTCCTGTACTGAATCGAAGCGTCTCCAAAAACCTTAGCGTTCCCAAAGACCGATGCGTCCCCAGAGACCTCAGCGTTCCCATAGACCTTAGAACTCCCATAGACCTCTGCGTACCAAGAGACCTTAGCGTTTTCAAAAACCTCTGCGTTACCAGAGACCATTGCTTTCCCATAGACCTCTGCATTCCCATAGACCTTAGCGTTCTTTTCGACCTTAGCGTCCCAAAAGACCCGAGAACTCCCATAGACCCGAGCGTCCCCAAAGACCCGAGAACTCCCATAGACCCGAGCGTTCCCAAAGACCCGAGCATTCTGAGAGATATTAGCGTTCTCAGAGACCTGAGCATTCTGAGAGATATTAGCGTTCCCATAGACCTGAGAACTCCCAGAGATCTGAGCGTCCCCAAAGACCTGAGAACTCCCATAGACCTGAGCGTTCTCTTCGACCTTAGCGTTCCCAAAGACCTCTGCATTCCCATAGACCTTAGCGTTCTCAAAGACCTTAGCGTTCCCAAAGACCCGAGAACTCCCATAGATCCAACCGTCCCCATAGACCTTCGCGTCCCCATAGACCCGAGCGTTATTTTCGACCAATGCGTACCCGGAGAGCATTGCGTTCTCAAAGACCTCAGCGTTCCCCATGACCTGAGAACCCCCATAGACCCCTGCGGTCCCAGATACAATAGCATCACGACCAACAAAAGCAGTCTCAGAGACAGTAGCAGTATTCTGAACCCAGCCACCTCCGTTAGGATGAGTGTGCCATGTCTCAAGAGTAGCGTCAGGAAACTTAGTTTTCAACTTTACTAACTTTACTAAATTCGCAAAATTTATCTTGTCAAAATATGGTTTTTTAAAAGCTTTAATTTCTTCTATCTTAGGTTTATAACTTCTAAGAATATCATCAAATTTCAACTTAGTTTGTTTTTCAAATTCTGATTCTGTTATTTCATTATCATTAATATCATATAAAATAATTATGTCTCCATATTTAGGCGATGGAGCTTTTATTTCTATTGCCCATTTTTCTTTCTTTTTCTTGTCATTCAAACAAAAAATTAAATTAGAATTTCTTTC
>Ga0208966_1000132_pt1 | contig 23975 bp, 24 predicted proteins | sample GreLakmeHU45MSRF_FD_187701 | JGI IMG/M metagenome (GOLD analysis project Ga0208966, IMG submission 187701) | Freshwater lentic microbial communities from great Laurentian Lakes, MI, USA - Great Lakes metaG HU45MSRF (SPAdes) | ecosystem: Environmental > Aquatic > Freshwater > Lake | place: Great...
GGACTTGTTTTTGATGTTTGCCTACCTTCTGTATAATATTGATCTTTTTCGCCAAGTCCGTGCTTGTAGCCATACGGCAGCGACACAATTCTTTTTAATGGCTTTATAATGAATCTCATGATATAGTCAGAATCTTCTGTGTATGCTGGGTATAAATTTTCATCAAATAGTCCATAGTTCTGAATTGTATGGTCTCTTATTAAAAATAGATCCCAACTTCCCATATTAAAATCTCCTTCATAAGCATGAATTACGCCTATTTCTGGATCCGCCTCGCAGACATTATGCATTTCCTTTAACAATCCAGGTCCAAAGGACACATCATCATTGACGATGATCCAATATGGAGCGTTCATGAAGCATTTGATGATAAGGTTCCAGGCGCCAGCGACACCTATATTTGACGGCATATGGCAGACTACTATATTTCTGATAAATTCATGTTTCAACTCAGCCAACAAGTCTAGCTCCTTGTTTATTTCCTTTTTGCCATTATTGTTTATGATAACAAATGTTTCAACGGGGTAGTCAATGCTAGATATTAACCTAGAAACCCACGCGGTGGATTTAACAACAGCAGTGCCAACAACTGGAATGGGCTTGAGCGTTGAATTCCGCCACCATTCCAAAACTTTTTCTCTGGAGTAGTCATGGAATGATTTTTGTTTGTTTGTGAACGTAGAATCAAAAGATACGTCCTCGACGAACAGCGGGATGGCATAAACAGTTCCAATGTGTGTGAACAGTAGGTTTTCTACGCTAGGAATGGTGTTTAAATCTTCTTTGATATAGAACAAAAAATTGTCGTTTGCAAAATACCTGTTCAATATTTCTTTTGCATAATCTCTTTTTAGAATATAAGCCGTCGCCCCCCAGTCAATTGGATCTCCTAGCCAGTCACATGAGGATCTTTTTTTTAGTGAAAAAGTTTTAAATTCATTTCTTATGCACAGTAGTTGGACGCAGTCCCAGTCGCTGGGAAGCTGTTCTATGAATTCTTTCCAGGTAAACTCCCAGAATTCCATAGTCTCTAGGCTTAAATCATCTTCGCAAAAAAATCCGTATGGTTCGGTTGTGCTATCATGCCAATGTTTTATTGCTTTTATATGAGAAACGGCGCATCCTATTTCTCCTTCTGTCATGTTTCCCAGGTTGTTTCCTGTGACGATGTCGGAGCACTTTGAAAAACGGTCAGATATCAATGCGTTAAATGTAGTAACTCCATTTTTTATGAAATTGCCTTCTAATGACTCTCTTCTTTCCACACATTCTTTTAGGCTTATGTAATTTACTATTGGGAAGCCGTATAATTTGTTTTGCATTTTAGTTCTATTCTAATTTAAGGAATTTTAAGTTTTTCATAACCGCTTGTTTTGTTTGATCATCTAAATTATAATTATTGATTAAATCTTTGAAGATTTCTTTACTTTCTTCACACAGACCACACCACCAACTGCTCAGGGCTTTTTGAAACAATAGTCCGTAATGGTTATATCCCACAAATGTTCTTAGTGGTTCGTGTGCAATTAAGCTTGAGACATCGCATCCTACTGATGCCATGGTGTATGATTCCTGCCAACTTCCGTCTTTGTTTTCTTTTTCATAAAACTTACTTAAAAGATAATATGCCTCTGGCCGCCTTGGAAGGATCGCCAGCGAGTGCAGCAAAAGTCCTTTTGCCGTGAAGTTCCTTGTGCCTTGCTTCTCAAAACATATTGACGAACGTATCAAACATTCGTACTGTAATAGTTTGCTTTCGGCTCTTTCGGCGGCTCTCAAATAATATGAAAGAGCGGAGGCGGTTTGCCCAATATTTTCATAGATAATTGCCAGAGAAAAATTATTGTCTGCGTTCTCGGAGTCGTGAACGTACCTGTGCAGCAATGAAGCCAAGTCATGCTTTTCATCATAAACAAATTTTGATAGGAATTTTTCTGGGGAGATTAAATTCAGCAACTTTTTTCTATTTTTATCCAAATAATTATATGTAAGTGAGCCACTAACCTTCAAAAGTTTCTGGTGTCCTCTGGTGATGATTCCACACCCGTAGTCCGTATCAACGGTATACATTTCCAAGTCATTTTCTTCCATTCTCAGCCTTACAAAGGCCTTCCAGCAATCGCCCGTCCACGCTCCGCCCTTGTAAGGAATGATCTGCTGCTGTTCTTCCATTGGATTCATGTCGTGGCACACGACATGGCCATTTTTGTTTAAAACTTTCAGTGAATTTATTATATCCTTATGAACCTGGTCCGCGTGATGAAGGCCGTCTATGAAAACAACATCGAAGCTTTCTTTGTTATTGTCAAAAAATTCATCAGAGTTCAAATGAATATTGGCGCGTGAATTCGGAGCGGGATCAACGCCAATCTTGTGGTGGCAGTTTATTTTTGAAAAATTCACTCCGTCATCGACGCCTATTTCTAGGTACTTTTTTGCACCATTGCTTTTAATTATTCTGTTGATGATGTCAGTTCTATTCATATTTTTGACTCCTCATGGGAATTTTCAATAATATCATACGGACAAAAACTTTTTGGCGTTTGGGATGTCAAATATTTCTTTCGGCAGATTTTCAACTGGGTACTTATTTAGAATGTGATTTTTTCTTCCTAAAAAGTCCGTCGAGTTTTCTTTTGGGACATAGTCTTTTCGCAATAAAACTTCGTTCCAATGCGAAAATGATTCGCTTTTTATTTTTATTCTTGCCTCACCGCCCATCCAACTAAAGTGCCAGCCAGCATCCTCTATGTTGTTGTTTTCTGTGATGAACAAGTCGGAGAATTCTATATTGTGTTTTCCGAATGCGTGACTCTCGCGAACGTCAGAGAGAGTGTATTTTTCCAAATGGGACTTTAAACAAATGTAAGGAGCGCGCCAGGGCACGGGATTTCCTAGTTCATCAAACACTCTTAAATCTCCTCTTCCCATTAAAAAGGCGAGAGGAATTCTTATTATATTTTGTGGGTTCTTTCGCGCTACATCAGTGTAGTACCGTACGCAGTTTGGATCAATAATCTCATCGCAATCGCTCACGATGCAAATGTCGCCCTCTATTATGAACCCGGCGGCGGCATTCCTTTGCATTCTTTCCCTTGACCAAGCATTTGGTTGTTCCTCATGACTTTGCAGATTTACTTCTATAACTTGAATCTTATCGCTAACTATTCCAAGTTCTTCGAGAGTATCTTTGCAAGTAAAGGGCTTTGAAGTTCCTCTGTGCGTTCTATTCGCGTCTGTAATAATGAACTTGTCTACTTTATCATGAAGGAGATTGATTCTCAGTTCTAATAATTCCTTTTCATTGAAGTATGGGAAGCAATCAATTACTCTCATTGATGAAATTCTCCACTGTTTTAATAGGAACTTTCAACAAATATGCCGCATTATCCTGAAAACCAAAAGTCATTAGAAAGCAATCGTCTTGCTTATGCATGCCGATACAAAATTCCACATGAGCATCCATGAAGTCAAAATCTTCCGAAAACCTTGCAATTTTGAAGTTTTTGTCCCACACGATGAATCTGTGCCTGTAGCGGCAGTCTTTTCTTCCGACTTCGCTTTGAAAAAGATCAACCTCATGCGTTGCGGCAAGGTATCCATCGCCCCAAGATATAATTTGAGATCCGCCTCTTATGTCGCGAGGCAAGTTCACACGGTCGCTCAAGCTCACGGTGCTGCATGTCTTGGTGTTGATGTCTATCTTTACAACTTCTGTTGGATTTGACCATTTGACATAGTGAAATGGCAAGTCAAAAAATGGCATCCAATTTTTTTCACAATAGGAATCATTGTTGTTTGGGGTGGGTATTCTAAATCTGGAGACTTCTTTTACTCCAACGGAAGAAACTACAATCTCCGATAATTCCATTCTTCCTTGACCGTTCGTTGTCGTATCCCTTCTGACTCCTGATATGTATAGTTTTTCTTCCCATTGAAATATCCTGGCATCCTCCAGTCCGACAAAGTCCCAAAGCGGGGCATAAGTGTCAAATTCAGATGTGTCAATCTTGTTGTATCTCGTAATTTCATAATTGCCGTCAAGTTCACAGTAATAATTTATTGTCCTTAAGTGTAAGTCTTGCTCCGGATGAACATATGTTAATGGACCAAATTGGTGCTGAAACATTTTGGCTTCCGAATGATAGAAAGTATAGTTGACATGCCTTATTATGACAATTATTTTATTGTTTAATATCATTACGGAAGGGTTCATCAACCCCGTTCCGTTTGTTAACTCCGCTGGGATGATCAGCGGATGTATTGACCCGCCGGCTTCTAATGCTTTTTTAACAAAATTTTTCATTTTACTTGTTTTTTTGTTCTATTTCAGTCAATTGCCCATCCGCTAAAGCGAATGGGCTTGTAAATCGGCGGCATATGTCGGGATTACGCGGGGAAAGGCTCCTCATGGACGAAGGGGGAAGCCAGCAAGGGATGACGGAAGCCCCCGTTATTCAAATATTCCATTAAAATAGTCCACAAGTATAAATAATATTGCACACAAACAACGGAAATGCATGTTCAATTACGATTCTACGGGACATATAAGGGTGACGGGCTGCGCCGGCCTCGGCCTTTACAAGAACTACACGGTACTCTTCCTCGTGGGATCAAGGGTCTATGTGAAGAGAAAGGCCAGGCTGGGGGTCATGGAGCCGGTCGTGCTGAAGAGGATAAACAGGGTTGTTGCCGAATCGGCCTCTTACAGGGGAGTCCGGCCGGAGATCAATTATGTGGACACCTTCAACAGAGTATGGATAGAGAACGAGCTCTTGAGCGAGGAGAATGCAGTGGATCTAGCACTGCAATATTGGAGCAGCATAGACCAACTTGGAAGAAGGATGTTCGAGGAAGACGGCTGTTTTCCCATCAAGCCAGAGGGATGTCGCTGACGAACCCCCAGTCCAAGTGCTTGTTCGCCACATAGTCCCTGGACTCGGCCATGTCATCGGATATTCTGACGCTCATTCCGGCGGTGAATGACATGTCCTTGAGCTGGCACCGTGCGGTTCTGACCTCGTCCGAATGGGGAAGGCATTTGGCTCCGTCGGCTTTGACAAGCCTGAGCGAGTTTTCGGCGGCGGCCCTGAACCTGAAATTGGAGCTTTCAAAGCCCCATCCCAGGTTCATGCTCTCGTCGTAGCCCTTCACCGAAAGGAAGTGGCGTCTTGTCACGGCGACAAGACCGGAGCATCCGTAGTTTCCCGAATCGTCTCTTTCATCGGCTCCGATGATGCAGTCGCCGGAAGAAAGCGAATCCCTGATGCTTTCTACAAAGCCATCGGGGATCGTCACATCGCAGTCCAAGTTGCACAGAACTTCGCCGGAAGCCGCCTTGTGAGCTATGTTCTTGGCATGCGAGGCAACCCAGTACTTGGGCTTGGTCGTTCTTAGGAAGACGACGTTTGGCAGGTTTCTGGCCGCCCATTCTTCCAGTCCATCGGAGCCTCCGTAATCCAGCAGGACGAATTCCACGTCGCCCGAGCCCGCCCTTGCGATGTTTTCTAGGTACGTCTCCTTCAGATGGAAAAGCCTGTCCATGCAGGCTGTGCAGAACGATATCTTCAAGACGTCGCCCCCTTCAGTCCAAGGTTCTTCATGAAATAGTGGTATCGTTCATATGCGTCCTGGCACTGCTCCACGGACGACTCCTTGGCTTTGTAGGGAGCATTCTCCGACGGGATCAATCTCTCCAGTGGGACGTCTAGGCCAAGGTATGACTCTATCGCGCCGAGGATTTCGCCACGAAGCATGTCGTCCCATGTGGCAAGCACCGCCCCGGGGGTTCTTTTTGCCATCTCGCACATCCTTCTGAGCCTGAACCTGTAGTACCTAGAGGCCTCCTCCTCCCCGTAGCCCGACGCCATTATTCCTTCCATGGACTGCCTCGCGGGACGGATTACATAGATGAACTTGCAGAACTCGTAGAACTTCTTGCACGAAAGGGATGCGTTTAAGAGCATGTGGTCGCCGTACACGGCGGAACTGTTCCTCATCTTGTGTCCGCGGGCGAACATCCAGTTGAGCGAATCCGGGGAGGAATACTGCACTCTCGTCGAATGAATTTCGCACCTCGGATTTTTATTCAGGGATTCCACCAGTTCCGAGGAACCCGAACCGAGGTGGCTAACCACAAAGCATACCTTTTTCATTTTTACTCATCCGTTACAGCTATATTATCAGAGCTGACGGGCTAGATATTGCCAAAGGAGACTTTCTAAGATGGCCTGGTGGGATTTTTACAAACTTTGGACTTATCAGTTCGAGAAGGGTCCAATAGAGAGAATGGACACGGCCCAGATGACGGGCGCGGGCGTGGTCGTACCCGACGCAATGCCCGACTTGAGGGGCGATTCCTACGGTGCGTCCCAGTCCCAGCTGAGGCTCTATGACAGCAATGACTTCATAGACCTCAGCACGGTCACAAACCGCCAGAGCCGGTACAAGGAATACGAAAGACTCAGGAGCGTTGCGGAGGTGGAGATGGCGATGACCGTGATCGCGGACGAGGCTTGCATCTCGGGCGACACCAGAATCTCCACGCTGTTTGACGGGCCGAGGACGATGCGCTGGCTCACCGACCGGTGGGAGAAGGATCCAAGTCCCTTCCTCGTCTACTGCTGGGACTTCGACAAGGAGGATTACACGCTCGGATGGGCATACGACCCGAGGGTGGTCAAGAAGTCCAAGACCATAAAGGTATTGCTCGACAACGGCGAGAGCTTCGTGGTCACGCCCGACCACAGGATTCTCACGAGGGATCAGGAGTGGGTTCATGCCGAGGACCTAGAGGTCGGAAGCGAACTCATGGCCTTCTACAGGATGGAGCCGAACAGGAAGATCAACGGTTGCAAGACGCGGATGTTCCCCAGGATATTCACATTCGACGGATGGAAGCACGAGAGGCAGTTCATAGAGGAGTGGAGGGACGAGAAGAACAGAAAGAAGTACGAGAAGGTCCGCGAGGCCTCAAGGCTCATCGCGGCGGGGGCGACCACGCGCGACATAGAGGGCATCATGAAGAACTCGTGGAAGAGCGTGGACTCATGGATCAAGAAGGAGGGCTTCTGCCATGGGGAGATCAAGTGGCTCGGGGGAATAAAGGACAGGCGCAAGGTCATGGGAATAATCCCCGGCACCGAGATAGAGGTGTTCGACCTGAGCGTAAAAGACCACGAGAACTTCTGCACGGACTCCGTCGTGATGCACAACTGCCAGAAGAACGATCAAGGCAACGTGATGAAGATACACTGCGAGAACGCGCATGTGAAGAAGGAACTGGAGTTCCTGTGCTTCAACAGGAACATGCTCAACCTGAACAGGAAGGCGTGGCCGATGGTCAAGAAGCTCGTCATATTCGGCGACGGCTTCTACGAGCTCGTCACCGACCCCAACAACCCAAAGGAGGGAGTCCTCAAGATACAGGAGCTTCCGCCCGAAAGCATCTACAAGATCATCACCACGAAGGGCAGGGTGGTGGAGTACCAGCAGAACAAGGAGGGTCCCGACTACCAGGCGCTGACACGGAGCGAGGTGACCAAGGCGACAGACCTTGAGTTGATGCAATCCACCTCCATCAGATTTGCTCCGAGCCAGGTCATCCACATATATCTCGGCGAAGACAGGAGGACCTTCTATCCGTACGGACAATCTCTGATGGAGCCGGCAAGGGGTCCGGCTCATCAATTGAGATTGATGGAAGATGCGATGATGGTGTACCGCCTCACAAGGAGTCCAGAAAGGCGCGTCTTCTACATCGACGTCGGCCAGCTTCCCCCATACAAGGCGGAGGCCTTCGTGGAGAGGATGAAGGACCAGTTCAGGAAGAAGAAGGTCGGATCCGGCAGAGGAACAGGGGCCAACGCAGTGGAGGAGAGATGGCACGCCCCCGCCGCGGACGAGGACTACTGGATACCGATACGCCCCAGTGCGAACACGAGGATAGAGACGCTGCCGGGGGCCCAGAACCTCGGAGAGATAGACGACGCCCTGTACTTCAGGAACAAGCTCTTCACAGCCCTCAACTTCCCCAAGAACTACATGAGCAACGAGGACGCTGGGGCGACGAGGATCACGCTGAGCGCCCAGGACGCCAGGTTCGCCAGGATGGTGGAGAGGATACAGGCCAGCATCGAGGACGGAATCCTGGAGGTATGCGGACGCCATCTCGAGATGAGGGGGTTCCCAAGCGAATCCTACGAGGACCTCAAGTTGGAGATGACGCCCCCGAGCAGCTGGAAGGAGCTGAGCGAGGCCGAGATCATGAGCAACAGGATCAACCTGGTCACAACGCTGAAATCCAGCATGCTCATGGGAGACTTCGACCTGCTCACGAAGTTCATGAGGTTCTCCGAGGACGAGGCCGAAAGGATCATGTCGAGGAACAAGGTGCAGAAGCTGGAAGACCTGAAGATACAGATAATCGGTCAGAATCCGCAGCTGCTAGGCGTCGGGACGCCATCTAGCAATTCCGCCGGGCCGGAGATGGGGGCCGAGGCGGGCGGGCCGACGCCGAACCTGGATGCCGGAATGGGAGGGGAACAGCCCCCCGCCGACGGACAGCAAGACGAAGCTCCGGCAGAGCCCAGCGAAAAGGAAACAGGGGAGCCCGCGGCCCTGCCCGATCCCACCGAGGAGGAGATCAAGAAATACAACCTCGGACTGGAGGACTACACAAAGACCATGGACGACGAGGACGTAGACTGGAGTGAGGAGGGCTGATGACCCCGTGGGAATTGAAAAACAAAATAGCGGACATAAGGAGCTACATAGCCTCGCCGCACTTCCGACCGAGTCAGGCCGAGAGCCTATACGCGGAGAGGGATAGGCTGGAGCGAATGCTGGAGGAGATCGAGAATGATCAGCAAGAACAAGCCTAAACTTAGTGAAAAGAAGATTGAAAAACTCACCAAGCAAGGAAAGCTTAGAGACAATTTGGAAATCTGGGTGGACAGGCACAATCATAAATTCGAGCTCGTGAGAACTTTAACAAGCATACTCGGACTGGTCGTCTCTTCCGTGGTTCTCCTGCGGGTTTTCGGAATCCTGTGATACATATATTCCATGGACTTCCGACTGTGGCTTGAGCAGGAACACGACTACGACTCCGAACACGACGGGCTTGAGCACGAAATTTTCCAATTCGTCTTCGGAAAAATCGAGCAGGCCGCAAAGACGGCGGCGGACGGTTCGGTGAAGTTCTACGACGCAATGGCAAAGGTCTGGCCGGAGAACGAGCGCGGCAGGGACTTCTTCTTGCCTAAGAACCGCTTTCCCGATCATTCGGGAGTGAGATTCAGAATAGAGCCTTTTGCAAGCGAGTCCGAGACAGTCAAGACAAACGGAGTCGTGAACACCATCTCCATAGGCGTCAAGGAACTCCAGGATTCACTCCTCAAGCGGGACTCCGCGGCCGCAGAACAGCACCTCGGACGCATAGCAGGAAGCCTCAATCACGAGATGACCCACCTGCACCACAAGGGCGCGGACGCGGGCGACGGAGGGGTGGAGGACGCAATAAGATACCTGACCAGTCCGGGCGAGATGAGGGCGCATGCCAAGGACTACGCCTACACATGGAGCAGAACCTTCCCGGGACAGCCGTTTGATGCGCAGAAGTTCGTGCAAGAAGTAATGCCTAAGCTCGTGCAAAGCAAACAAAAGAAGGCGAACAACTACTTCGTTGCCTTCGCCGATCCGCCCAAGCAGGCCAAATACAAGCACGTGGCCGATTTGGGGGGCGCGCACAAGCAACTGATCGGCATGGTAGACGGATATGTCAACTACTACATGAAATCAGTCAAGCCCAAAGGGACGCAAAGCCCCGAAAAGAATGAGTTCGGAGGATTCCAGATTGGCGACACGAAAACTTGGCAACAACGCCAGCAGCATCTCAGTTCCATTGGAATAGACACTGCGGGATGGGGTCGTGCGGAGATAATGCAGGGCAGACGAAACAAGTGGAATAACTAGAATCCCACCCGCCTCTTCTCCTCATCCTCGGTGTGGAAGTTGTCATCCTCGTTGTATATCTCCGCGAGGGTCATCGGATCCTCAGTCCTCCTCTTTGACTTCATCGACTCGAATATCATGTTGCACTCCTCGGGGGAAAGCGACTTGAAATGATGCTCGACAAGGAGCCTGCCCTTTCTCACGAGGGCGGAGTCTATGTTATCCCTGTCCGTGTTGAAGGTTGCGATCACAAGGATGTTCAGGCAGTCGCCTAGGATTCCGTCCGTTACGTTCAGGATGTTGCTGATGGCCTCATTGTCCTGCGTGTTGCGGCTGCGCAAGACCTTCTCCGCATCCTCAAGAAGGAGTATGCAGTTCCTGTAGCCCATTATAAAGCTCATGAAGTCGGGGTTGGTCAGCTGTTCGGCCGATCCGGACGAAAGGTATATTACCTTCCTGGTGGTCTTGGTCGTCAGGTATTTTATGAACGTGCTCTTTCCCGTGCCGGGGTCGCCGGAAAGGAGTATCAGGCCGTTCTTGTTCTTTGACATGTCCTTTACAACCTTGTCAAACTTCGCCTTCGCCTCCGACCCATAGTTCAGCTCAAGGTCTATCTTCTTCTGGGGGAGCTTGATATCGAAGCGCTGCAGGTTGAGCATTCCGTCGGAGCTGCAGAGGATGTACACGTTGCTGTGCTTCTTCTGCTTGGAATCCCTGTCAATGCACTCCTTGACCCGCCCGAGAGTCTCCGGATTCTGGTATAAAATTTTGCAGACGTAGCTCACGAAGTCCTTTTCGGATGGCTCGGACTCCTCTTCATCCACGGAAAGGGTCTCAAACCTGTTTACCAGGCTCTCTCTGCGGTAGAAGAAGAGCAGCGCGTCATCGTGCCGGTAGCAGACCTCGTTCTTGAAGACCGACTCCTTGCCGTCCGCGACCCTCTCCGACTCGCAGAGAAATACGCGTTCCGCCCCCATTTTATCAAGCTTTACGAAGGTCGTGTTCTTGATCGGCAACCGGTACTCGTACACGTCGGGGTGCGAGCCGTAGAGTTCTACGTAATAACAAAGGGGGTTGAAGTAGGTGCCGTAGTCGTTGTGACTCTTCTTTGCATACGGATTGAATTTGATTTCCATGGAATTAAATTCTACCAGAGTCTAGCCCAAAATCAATAGATCGTAGAGAATCTGAGTTATCAAGCATACTATACATTTGAAACTCTACTTTTTTTGGCGTCCGTCCGCCGGAAAACGCGGCACGTACGACTATATAGGTTTATGTTTCCGCCGCTGGCGGCGTGAAGGACTCTCGAAGAAATATTTCGCAGGAATTTAGGAGCATAAATGAAAAGAAAACTCATCGGCTACGATGCATTCAATAAAATAAAGACAGAATCACTTTCGAACGTGCGAAGTGAGCTGGAGGGAGCGGCCACCCTGCTCGCCAGAACACTTGAACTAGAGGGTCTCTCGCTCGTCTCCTACGGCCAGCAGGAAGCCCTGTTCGAGTCCATGGACGGCACCCACGTCCACGCCAACTACGAGGTCAAGAACGGCTTCCTGCAGTTTGACCAGGTCGAACAGCTCGTCATCAACGAGGAGTCCGAGGTCGCCGCATCGAAGGAAGTCATCTCCAGAATGATCGACTCGCTCATAGAGTCAGAGGATGGCAAGGCCGAGGCGCTCTTCGCAGAGTGGATCGACCTGCCCAGGACCAAGAGGATTTTCACGGAGATGAAGAAGCTCCGCGTCGTCCCGATCAGGAAGAAGGTCGGCGGAAAGACCAAGATCGTGGGATACAAGAAGGCCCGCTGGAACGTCACGCCCCGCAGCCACGAGAGCGCGAGCAAGACGGTCAAGAGAATGAGGGGCAAGAAGATCGCCCAGAGGAAGCTCCCCGAGGGTCTCAAGAAGTTCCTCGCCCAGAAGCGCGAGAGGGTGAAGAAGACAATCGGCGAGTGGCACGTCATCGCGGAGAACGTCCTCGGATACATGGACATCGCCGAAAACGGCCCCGCAGTAGACCAGTGCCAGGTTCTCAAGCACGAGGGCGAGGTTGTGGGCGTAAGAGTCCCGACCGCCAAGCTCCGCAACGAGGCCAGGGTACTCAAGTTCAACTGGAAGACCCTCAACACCGACGTCGTTGTCAAGAGGAATGCCAGCAAGAAGATCAGCGAGAACCAGGAGTTCACCAAGCAGATCGCCGAACTCAAGAGATTCAACGCCCTTTCGGACAGCCAGGCCGTGGATGAGTCAATCGAGAAGATCTCGACGAAACACCCCGAGGTCATCTATCTGACAGAGGCGGAGCTCGCCAGGCAGATCAAGAGATGCCTGGAAAATGTCAATGCCACAAACTATGACGATGAGACATGCCGCTTCCTCGCGGAAGGCATCCTCCGCACCGCCCACGAGAACCTCGTGGACCGAGTTTCCAAGGTCGTCAAGCTCGCAGGAGCCAAGATCAACGAGCGGGCCGCAGACAAGTACGCCGAATTCAAGAACATCGCGGAGTCCTTCTACAAGAGGCTAGACGAAGGCACCATGCTAGAGATGCAGGCCTTTGTGGACGTCTACGAGGCTCTGCGTCAGGTACACGAGATGGCCGTCGAAGAAAAGAACGAGATCGTGGCCGAAGAGACCGCCGAACACCTCGACGGGCTGCTTCCCATAGTAAGAAACGAGTCGGAGATGTCGCTTGACGTCCTCGCCGACGCCGCCGAATGGCTCTACGACGTGGTGGAAGCCACCGTCCCCGAGGAGTGGAGGACAGCGGAGCCGGTCGTAAGCGACAACGGCGAACACCCCGAGGTCGTCAAGAAGGGCAAGGTAAGCCAGTCACCAGCGGACAATTGCGGCCATACGCCCGCCGCCCAGCACACCAGCGACGGCAAGGAATATGCCGGAGCGGCAGCCAAGGAACTAGAGGGAGAGGGATGGGGCAACATCGGAGGCGATGGGGTCTACCCAGAGATGGACAACCCCTACGTGCTCAAGGGAGGGGAATACAAGATCTCCGGAGAGAAGGACGTGGACTCGGACACCGACCAGCTCGCACAGTGGGGCGACAACGACACGTGGCCGAACCTGCAGAACCCATACTCGAAGGCCAGCGTCACACCCACGGAAGCAAAATAAACAGGAGGTGAATTATGCATCTGCTATTGGAACACTCGATGATTCCAGGGACGGTATACGAAAACAGGCTGATCTTCGGAGGGGGCAACTGCGCCATCCTCAATGAAATGAACCTCCAGGAGACCACGGGCTCCACAGGCGCCCTCGTCAAGTTCAGGGGCAAGTTCCAGGAGGCCGACGCCATCAACAAGAACAAAAGGACATATCCCTACGAGGTCCTGAACGAGAACGTCAAGGCACTCCAGGAGGCCATCGACAACGGCGGACTCATCGGAGAACTAGACCACCCCACCGACAGCATAGTCCACTTCTCCAGCGCCAGCCACAAGATCACCAAACTCTGGTGGGATGGCAAGACCCTCATGGGCGAAGGACTCATACTCAACACGCCCCACGGCAAGATACTCAAGGCGCTCATAAACGACGGCGTCAGGGTCGGGATCAGCAGCCGCGGAGTCGGTAACGGAAAGGTGAACGAACAGGGAATACTCGTCATCGGAGAAAGCTACAAGCTCATCACCTTCGACGCAGTCGCAGACCCGAGCACCTCGCAGGCATACCAAGAGAAGGTCGTCTCGAAGGAAAGCGTGAGCCACGTTTCCCTTCCACAAACAGCCCACGCAACTAAGAAAAATGAAAACAGCGGCATACATACTCTGACCAAAGAGCTTGTTATAGCCGCTCTAGGTGGAATTGTTCAGAAACAAGCCAAAGAAATAAAAGAGAGGTTCAACTAATGGAAAAAATCGTCGAAGCCTTGACAAAGTTGTTGCCCGAGGATTCCGTCGCGGAAGTGACGGAAGCGGTGACTGCCGAACTTGAAAATGCCAAGCAAGCATACGAGCAGGAATTCAGCGTGAAGCTCGAAGAGGCCTACGCGGAACTGTCCGAGGAGCTCAAGACAGCCGAAGATACGGCCGTCCAGGGCTACAAGGAAGCCTACGCCATCATCCAAGACCTCCGCGCCAGGCTCGAGACCCAGCAGAAGGAGTTCGATCTCGGAATGGAAGAGGGCTACGAAGAGGCCTACCAAATGCTCGTCGCAGAAAAGACGAAGAACGAGAACCTCGAAGTCGAGATGTACGATCAGTTCAACACCAAGCTCAATGAGATGAAGGAATACATGGTCGACAAGGTCGACGCCTTCCTCCAGTACAAGAGCAACGAAATATACGAGTCGGCACGCCAAGAAGTAGAGAACGACCCCCGCACAGCGGAACACAAGGTCGCCCTCGACCGCGTCTTGGAGTGCGTCGCCGACTATGTCGGTGACGAGAGCTTCACGTCAGCCACCAATGCCAAGGTCGAAGAGGCCACACGCAAGGCCGGCGAGCTCAAGAGCCAGATCAAGATCCTCGAAGCCAGGAACATCAGGCTCAGCTCCGAGAACACAAAACTTACCGAGACAGTCCGCGAGACCCAGAAGGTCATCACGGAAAGCGCCAAGGAAGAAAAGAAAGAAAGAGTTGAAAGAGCCAAGAATGTGCAGGGGAGAGGACGTGCTGTCAATGATTCCGAGCTTGTTGCTGAATGGAGTGACAATAAGTCCGATGAAAAGAAAACCGATGTTGACACAACTTTGGTCGAAAGCCTTGATCCGGATCTGCTTCGTCAAATGCAGATTCTTGCCGGAACAAAGAGCAACGACTGATTTCAGATAGTATCTTTAGTTAAACCAAGGAGAATTTAAAATGCAAGCTAATGCCAAGTTTCTAAACGAGGCGAGGGAGCTGGAATCTCGTTGGGCGCAAACAGGCTTACTAGAGAACATAAGCGACAAGTACACACGTTCTTGCACTGCCGTTCTCTTGGAAAACCAGCGTCTCATCAACGAGAGTTCAACTGACTCGGGCGACGTAGCCCAGTTCAAGAGAATCTCGATTCCACTCGTTCGCAGAATATATCCGCAGCTTATCGCCAACAAGGTAGTCTCGGTTCAGCCGCTTCTCGGCCCGACCGGCCTAGTGTACTACCTCCGTTTCCGATACGGCAGCAACAAGGGCAGCGTCCGTGGAGCCACCAAGAGCGGCTTCCCCGGCGACGATGCCAACTCGCTTCAGCAGCTCGCCTCGGGCGATGCCAACCTCAGCGTCTACTACTCGCACCAGTTCATCGAGAACGAGTCGAGTGCAGTTGACGTCAGCGGCACCTCCTCGACGTTCGTGCTTGAGCACACCCCGGTTCTTGCCGGAACGGTGACCGGAACCGTGTACGACGGAGTCGTCGCAGTCCAGACCTTCGTGGTCTCGGAGAGCGGCACCTTCTCGTTCCACGATGTCGGAACCCCGACCAACAAGGCGACAGCCGGTTCGTTGAACCTCACCACGGGCGAACTCGCCCTGACGTGGAATAACGACCCGGGTGAAAACCGTGTTGTTGTCTCGTACGAGTACAACATGGAATGCAACCAGGATCTCCCCGAAATCAATCTCGTTATTGAGTCGGAAGAGATCGCAGCCAAGACCAGAAAGCTCAAGGCAGTGTGGAGCTACGAGGCCCAGCAGGACCTCCGCAGCCAGCACAACCTCGACGCCGAGGCTGAACTCACCGCCGTCCTGGCACAGGAGATCAACCTTGAAATCGACCGTGAGGTTCTCTCGGACCTGCGTAACAACGCCGGCACCGTCGCCTCGTGGGACTTCAATACCGCCCTTGGTGATACCATCAAGGAAAAGTATGAGTCGCTCTATGTCAAGGTCGTTGAAGTCTCGAACGTCGTGCATCGCAAGACGCTTCGTGGTGGATGCAACTGGCTCGTGACCAGCCCAGAAGTCGCCTCGATCTTCGAGACGGCAACAGCTGGTTTCGCTCCGGCTCCCTCGGAAGGCTTCACGAGCTCGCTCGGCATCCAGTATGTCGGCACCGTGAACAACCGTTGGAGACTCTACAAGGATCCGCTGTTCCCGACGGGACAGATCCTCATGGGCTATAAGGGCGACAGCTATATGGACAGTGGTTACTTCTACTGCCCGTATGTGCCACTCACCCAGACCCCAGTTGTCCTTGACCCAGAGTCCTTCTGCCCTCGTAAGGGAATCTTGACTCGATATGGGAAGAAATTGCTAAGAGAAGGCGCCAAATTCTATGCCCGCCTCCAGATTGCCAATTTTGTGATTTAGTTTTACACCGCTTTTTGCGGTCAGAACGAACAAGAACCCTCCGGTCGCAAGACCGGGGGGTTTTTTGTTTGTATTTAGATCAAAAAGTTGTTTAGGGCATTCAAAATGCTATTTCGTTAAATTGCAAAGTTTGGTACTATATTGGGATAGGAGGAAATGCATGTACCAAGTCAAATGTCCTGAGTGTGGCAAAGAAAGATTTGTGGAGGCCAAAAAGCCTTGGATGGTGGGCGAACAGCCGTTTTTGAAGGTGTGTATGGCTTGCTGTCAGAAAGGCAAAGAAAGAACAAGGGATTGTCGCTTAAAAATTTCTGCGGCATTGAGAAGTCAGTCTGCCGAGAAGGATTCGGTTGGACTAGACCAATTTGAGTCAGACTATTCTGGGTTCTTGTCTACGGAGTTGATAACTATCAAGTGTGGAGTAGAAGGGTGTAACGGGGTAGAGACGCTCCGCAAGGACTCCGCAGCCTTGAACATCAAGAAGAACAATGTGTTCAAGTGCCGCACTTGCTGCTTCACGGAGGAGGGCAAGAAGAAGATGGGGGAGGCAAGTTCGTACAAACGCTCCCAGGAGACCTGCGACAAGATGGCGGCGGCCAAGAAAGCATTCTACGAGACCGAGAAGGGCAAGGAGCTCAAGCAGAAGCTTTCCGAAATTGCCGCAGCCGGACACGCAGTCAATAAGTACGAGAATTCCAAGAGGCAAGGGTGGTTCAAGTCGGTCAAGATGAACAAATGGATCTTTTTCGGTTCGTCATACGAGCTGAGACTCTGTTGGCTTCTTGAACAGGACGAAAATGTAGATTTCTTTGAGACCCAGATCGGGTTCAATTGGGAGGGCAGGGGCAGGTGCCTAGACTGTCTGGTGACTTTCAAGGACAGAAGGAAGAAAGCCATAGAGGTAAAGCCTTTGGACAGGGTCGAGGAGTTCAAGGAGCAGATTTCGGACAGCAGGATGTTCTCGGCAAAGAACGGCTGGGATTTTGAAGTTTACACCGAGACGAACTTCGGGATGCCCTACCACCAGATCAGGAACTGGGCGGACGACTACAGGCAGCAACTCACCGGGATTGATTACACGAAGCACAGGAAAGAAATGGACAGCAACAAAGCTAAAAAATACTACGACACTCACATCGCCACCGACAAGGTCTCGGTCTTCTGTGAGTACTGCCAGGTGACGCATGAGGCCCTCAGGCTGACGCACGACAAGAACATAGCCCGCAACGGCAAGTACATCTGTGAGCGCGAGGGAGGGCATATAGCGGGGAGCAGGCCCAAGCCCCATCTTCGTAAGGAGAACCCCCATGCGGCCGATGGGAAGAAGGAGTGCCTCGGGTGCAAGCAGGTCTTGGCCTTATCGGAATATGGCGCAGACAAGGGCCGTGCGGACGGCTATGCCAGCAAGTGCAAGGAGTGCAGGAGGGTGGCGGCAAACGATAAATATGCGAAGAAGACTAGATAGGGCATGAAAACGTTTCATGAATGGTTGGAGAATAGAGACCCGGAATGCTATGAAGAGAGCAAATGGATCCGAGACACGGCTTTCAAGGCCGCGCTTCTTGCGGGCACTACTTTGGCTGGGGCGGGTTTGGGTTCGGTCGCCCCCCACGTATCTCGCGGCGTTGCGGCTCGAGCAGATGCGGTCGGCGGTCTGATGGGAATTGAGAAGGCCGGGGAGCTTACGAGGGCGAAGGAGTCCTTTAGAAAGAAGGTTTCTGACAAGGTGGGAGGCGATGCATCTTATGGAGCTATGCTCGGCTTGGGTTCGGGCGTGGCTGCATTGATGGCGGGCAAGAAACGCAAGAAATGAGCGAGGCAGGGCGGATGGTTATGCCAGCAAGTGCAAGGAGTGCAGGAGGGTGGCGGCAAACGAGAAATATGCGAGGAAGAAGGCTACTTGAGCGTGTTCAAGAAATTAGATATCCGTTCGGGTATTTTTTCATAGTCCCAGTATGGGATGATCAGAAGGGGTATTTTGTTTTTTCTGGCCCATTTGGCTTTTATCCTGTCGTTTTTTTGAATTATTTCTAATTCATTCATGGCTTTTTCATTTGTCCATGATTTGCTTCTTGGAACTAACCTGTAATGTTGTTGACCCTGGTACTCTATCAAAAACCCCTTCTTTTCATCTATTTTGACCAAGAAGTCAAAGGGCAAAGATCTTTTGAGCCTACATTTTTTGAATTTAAACTGTCTTTTGAAGGGAAGGCAAAAACTTTCTAAAAACTCTACTATTCTATTCTCCCCTTTTGATTCGTTGCATTTCGGACAATTTCTGCCTTGCGTTCTGTTGCCAATGCTTGCGTCCCATTCATGTCCTTTTTTGCATTGCCACCAGACTTTTTTGTTTGATCCTGGAGTTACGTCTTTTGGAGTGAGTTTGTTATTTTTAGTGGGATGCCATTGTGCAGCAATTTCTGGGCGGTTGGTGAGCAAACAGTTTTCAAAACAAGCCTCTTTTCCGGAACATTTTTTACAGCCATTGCCTCTAACTCGACCTGCGATGACTGCAGGCCATTCGTGTCCTTTTTCGCACATCCACCAAACTTTTTTATGTGAAAAAGCAGTTACATCTTTTGGGGTGAGTTTGTTATTTTTAGTGGGATGCCATTGTGCAGCAATTTCTGGGCGGTTGGTGAGCAAACAGTTGTCAAAACAAGGTTTTTGTCCAGAGCAATATGGGCAGCCATTACCTCTAACTCTATCTCCGATGGCCGCAAGCCATTCATGTTCTTTTTCGCACATCCACCAAACTTTTTTGCCCGACCCGGAAGTGACATCATTCGGAGTAAGATCGCCGTTTTCTGTGGGGTGCCATTCCTTTGCAAGTTCGGGATGAGTAGTCGATAAACAATTATCAATAGAGACTTTCCGACCCGTGCAATATGGACACCCACTACCTCTTGATCTATTACATGCCTTTGCTGGCCATATGTGTTCCTTTACTTTTTTACATTGCCACCAAAACTTTTCGTGTGATCCTGCCGCTACATCGCAGGGCTTAAAGTCGCCGTTTTTGGTAGGATGCCACTGGTCGGCGAGTTCGGGGAAATCCGCCACAGCTTTCTTGTTTTCAAGCGTTTTCATCTCCTAATCTAGTAAGGCTCATCCCTCAAATCATGGAAAAGGCACGCATGATTTTAGCACAGGGCGGAGCAGATTTAGTCCCCCGTGTAAGACTTCATCCTCGTGGGAAGATCCATGTCCCTCGGAGAAGGCGAAATCCCGGAGCTCTTCATGAGCGCGCTCTTCACGGGCCCCGGCTCCATCGTGTGAATCTTGGAGGGATCAAAATTCGGGTTGGGTTTGGAAGTCCCGGCCTTGAAGGCGTCGTAGTCCAACAATTCCCCCTCGACATCGTAGCGGAATCTCTGTTCTTGTCCCGCCATTGCCCGGACGAACTCGAGTATGTGGCTTTTGTTCCGCTGGATGTGGGGTAGGTCGCTCCAGAAGCTGACTACCTTGGACTCAATCCATATCCTGCCGTGTATGACATCGGGCACAATCTCCATGCTCGTGATTCTTGGAGCAAATGAACCGCTCGTGCTTTCAACCAATGAAAGCATCAGTTCTATGGCCCGACGGCTGGGAATGCCATGGGTTTTTATATTGGCAGGCATGGACTCGCCGTTGTTTAGGCAGTCGGACACATCCTTGGGCTTCATCTCGCCGGCGAGGCACTTCTCTAGAGTTTCCTTGCAAAATTCTACGCTTGATATTATGTCGTGGTGGTTCACCACGCCCTTTGCATAAATGAAAAAATTGTCAAACAGAGAGAACGTGGTGCCGCCGGACTCCCAGTCTAGCTTCGTGTTTCCGATGATTACATCATTCGGGTCTTCGGCAAGTAGCCATTCCTTGAATTCCATGCCCTATCTAGCCTTTTGGGCATATTTGTCTTGCCTTTCCTCAATTTATATGAGTTCCTATGGATTAGGCAAGGCTGGTTCAGGCAATCGGAGCGAAGCCTAATATGGCAATCTTTAAAGCCACATCTTTAGGTATGTCCAAGACTGCATAGTCCGTGAAGGGGTCTCCTACGGTCGCGAAGCCGGACACATCTAGTCTTTTGGAAAAAACTACCTTTGTGAAGGGATAGGGTTCCTCAAGATCTTCTAGTCTGACTATCCTTCTCTTCGTGGATATGGAACTCAGATACTTGTCCCATTTTTTCTTGACTTTACTTCTGTCTTTTCCCGCAAGGGAACTTACAGGAATCCTAAATTTTGAATTTGGCATTTCGGGGAAAAGTTCTCCGGTGGGCAATTCGCCCAAGGCTTCAAGACATATGTCCTCAAGTCTTTTCTCCAAGATTGACGCGATCTGTTTTTTTGTTTTTTTACTGAACGGCATTGTTGTTTTTTAATCTATGGGCGGTGGGTGGTCAATGCCAAAATTATATTGTGTCTTGGAATAATTTTTATTTGCTAGCCATCTGAAATGATTTTGATGGGCGGTACATAATGGTAGGCAATAAGGCCTGCATTTACAAAAGGAGTTTTAAATGAGCGCAACAACAACTGAGGGAACTGGCCACGGTTCGGTGGCGGACATCAAGTCCAAGATTTACAACGGCACGGTCAAGTCGGAAAACATTGACCCGAGCACGGTCATCGCGTCGGACGTGGCTGACGGTGCGGTTACGACTGGCAAGATAGCTGACGGTGCGGTTACGACCGGCAAAATGGCTGACGTTGCGGTGACGACGGGCAAGATGGCTGACGTTGCGGTGACGACGGGCAAGATCGCTGACGGTGCAGTTACGACTGGCAAGGTGGCTGACGGTTCGGTGACGACTGGCAAGATCGCTGACGTTGCGGTTACGACTGGCAAGATCGCTGACGTTGCGGTTACGACTGGCAAAATGGCTGACGGTGCGGTTACGACCGGCAAAATGGCTGACGGTGCGGTTACGACCGGCAAGATAGCTGACGTTGCGGTTACGACCGGCAAGATAGCTGACGTTGCAGTTACGACTGGCAAGATAGCTTACGATGCGGTGACGACCGGCAAGATAGCTGACGTTGCGGTGACAACTGACAAAATCGCTGACGGTGCAGTTACGACTGGCAAGATAGCTTACGATGCGGTGACGACGGGCAAGATAGCTGACGGTTCGGTGACAAATGACAAAATCGCTGACGGTGCAGTTACGACTGGCAAGATAGCTTACGATGCGGTGACGACTGGCAAGATAGCTGACGTTGCGGTGACAACTGACAAAATCGCTGACGGTGCAGTTACGACTGGCAAGGTGGCTGACGGTGCAGTTACGACTGACAAGATCGCTGACGTTGCGGTGACGACTGGCAAGATCGCTGACGGTTCGGTGACGACTGGCAAGATAGCTGACGATGCGGTTACGACTGGCAAGATCGCTGCCGGTTCGGTGACGGTCGCCAAGATGAGCGTCTTCAAGTCAAGCTATCTGACTGGCAGTGGCGTAGAGCAGAGCATCAGTCACGGTCTTGGAGCAACTCCAGGTCTAGTTATTGTTTATCCAACTGACACCATTGCTGGTGAGTTTGCCGGTCAGTATGTCATGGTCGAAGGGACTCACAATTCTACCGTTGTGAAAGTCACTGTCACCGATCAAAAGATGTACGTAGTCGTGGCCTTTGCCTAAAGGTGCGCATGATTTTAGCACAGGGCGGGGAAACCCGCCCTGTGCCTTTTTCTCGCTGTGTCGGAAGCCCCGGAGTTGAGGTCTTCCAAGGATAACGAAGCCTGACCGGGGCTTCGGCCGACGATAAATATGCGGGGAAAGAATGCCTAGATAGTGCATGAGATTTAAAAGTTGGCTTTTAGAAGCCCACCATCACAATTCGTCCATGATTCCTTTGTCGCCGAATGACACGATACTAGTTTTTCATGGATTTGATGACATGATTGACGCCATACAATCGGCAAGAAGTGGATTTTCTGGGCGGCTGCGGGCCCCTAGGAAGTTTTCTTACGAATCAAACAACAATCCAAAGGGGCTCTTTGTAACGATTGATGAGAATATTGCAAGAAGATTCACCGACTCGCGGGGATGCGTAATCGGATTCGTCGCCAAATACGAAGAGCTAGAGCCTCCGGTGTGGCCCACGGGAGGATATGCCGTTCAGGGTCAATTTGCGCCATCATTCAAAGGACCGCCGGACAGAATAAGAACAAAGAGAAAATTTGAAAATGAATTTCAAAACAATCCCAATTTGCCACCTCATATTAAAAACAGCAAAAATCCATATTTGGCATATTTGCTGTTTGAGTCAGGAGAAAAGCAAGCTCTTTTTATTGGAAATTTGAATCCGAATAGGATTATGTTTTTTTCCGAGGGAGGGGACAGTTGGAAAAAACAAACTCTTGAAGAATTTTTAGAAAAGCATAAGGATGTTGATCTCAGCAAAGATCCGTCCTTTAAGGCAAGAAGCGGATACTTAAAACATACGGACAAGCTTTTTCTTCCGGAAGAAGACTTTAGTGGAGAAGAGTTCATAAAAAGATTTCCATATAAGAAAGACATAACAAGTAATCTAGGACACATGGCAGATAGAATCTTGAATTCCGAAGATCATAAACAAGAATTCCTACAGGCATTCAATCATTATATTTGGCCGAATCAGTATACCAAGGCGTTCTCGTGGCTAATTGATAATTTCGCCGGTAATCGCCAAAAATGATTGATATCGCCTCCCATCAATTATTCTTGTGGGTTCTCGGCCAAATAAGCCCGGAATAAAATATATAAGGTGGCTGATAGGAGCGGCGCTCAAAACGAGGAGAACAGCATGAAAAACTTTAATGAATTCTTGGAAGCTAAGGCGATAGGTGGAGGCGTAGGCTCTAGTTTGGCCGGTCGTGCTAAAGCAGCGGCGGGAGATATGGCGACTGATGCTGGGGTTGCGGTCGTTACGGGTGGCATGAGCCTTGTTCCAGGGCTTGGAGGGGTTGCGAAGGCTGCGGTGGGAGCCTTAAGCGATCTCAAGAAGGCTTGGAGGGAAAACCGGGCCGTCAAGCAAGCAATTGAATTGGCCAGCCAGAGGGCTACCCAAAAGGCTCAAACTCGTGATCCCTCTCTGATTCAGAGAACGGTTGATACTTATGTGGAAATATCTGATGCGTGCTTGGCTTATCTTACCGAGCAAGAGAAGGGTCAGATAGCGAGCAATCTTGTTCAAGCCATCAAGGACGGCTCTGTGGGGTTCGGATATGCTCAGAAGCTGGCCAATCAGATCTTGACCAACAAGGCTAATCAGATAATGCAATCCGTGTCTTCTAGTCGCTCCAAGGTTGCAATCTGATTTTTTTGATTCCGCTCTCGTGGTCTCCCTCAAATAAGATGGGTTTACGGCCGACGATAAATATGCCCTTAAAGGCCTAAATAGGGCATGAAGATATTTAAAGAATGGCTCAAAAACAGACAGCAGTTTGAGGACGCCGAGTTTGCTGGTAAGAAACTCGTAGGGGCGGGGATGGATCCGGAGGCGAATGTGCCGGAGATACTTGACGCCCTCTATGTGATGAACATGATCGGCGACCCGGAGAGGCCTTGGTACGGCTGCACGCCAGAACTTTTCGCGGCGAGGATAAAGCAGATTCTCCGTGGCAATGTTTCAATCAAGGATTTTAATGTGACTGATAGGCCAATGTTTATCAGAACGAGGAGAACAGCATGAAATCCTTCTACGAAATGCTGCCGATATTGGCCGAGGCTCGGGCCCCCAAGGGGACTCCCACAGGCCTTAACGTCTGGGTGATGTTTAAATCTCTGGAGAAG
>Ga0208966_1000139_pt1 | contig 23089 bp, 57 predicted proteins | sample GreLakmeHU45MSRF_FD_187701 | JGI IMG/M metagenome (GOLD analysis project Ga0208966, IMG submission 187701) | Freshwater lentic microbial communities from great Laurentian Lakes, MI, USA - Great Lakes metaG HU45MSRF (SPAdes) | ecosystem: Environmental > Aquatic > Freshwater > Lake | place: Great...
ACGAAGATGTGATTACCATAGCGTAAGCCACACCTACGGACACATATGAACCAAGACCTTTACTGCACCATTGCGTGTGGTAAAGGTTCTTTTTTTTGCAGATCCTCTATAGGGCGTAGGGAATCGAAGAGACACACCACTTCGATCACCCAAAGGACACCCTGACCACGGCTCGGCGCAGCCCAGAGCACAGCCGTACGACAACCAACACCTGTCGTACACACCAGACCGTGGCTCATGGTGTCCCATATCAAACGCTCCGCTCTGCACAGGGCGTAGGGAAGCTCGGCTCGTTGCTGAGTACCCCTAAAGTAGTGTCGTTATGTACACTACTATGCCAGTTTTACACAGGCGAGGCCACCACATAGGTGTTTATTCGTCCATGTAAATCGGCGATGTAAAAATAGGCAAGGTAGACCGTTGTATCGGACTACTTTCACTATGCCGAAATTCTCATTTTTAGGAATTTTACTACAGATGTGACGGAAAAACCGACACATAAGGAGCTACTACTATGCAAATGTACACTACTAAAGGACTGAAAACAACAGTACTGAACCATGTACCGCCGGATATGACCATGCTGCAAGATGTCCACTTCTTCAATAGAAGTGACAGCATTATCGTAGCAAAAATATGGGGCTACAAAGAGCCCGAACACATCGAAATATTAAACAGAACTCTTGCATTGTTCCACTATGAAACTGAACACTTTAACTACCGAAAGTTTCCTAACACCATACGCACCGTAAACTACGTCGAATTAACTGACTCCCTAGACCGCTGGGATGAAGAACAAACCAAGTAAACCTTAACACTAACCTCGGAGATAAAGCCATGCAAATGTACACTAGCCTAGACGATCAAACAGACGTTTCCATACCAGAAGCTGGACAACTCGTAGCACTCTTCAAAGAGTGCATCGTAGAGTCATGGCGCAGGGGATGGACTTACGAAAACTACCACGCAATGGCAAGCCAATGGCGAGTAGAAGGCAAACCAGTAAAACTTGCAGACTACCAGCTAGCCTGCAAATTACTTGATGAGCGGTACACCGAAACAATCACACTAATAGAAAGGGTATAGTCATGATCACTCAGATAAACAAGAGATTCAAAACCAAGGTTATAGACAATGTACCAGAATACCTCTGCCTACTGACCTCGGTAAGCATACAAATACAAAACACATGGAACGAAGATTTGCCAATAGAAAAACCCGTCTACGAAATTTACGGGGAAATCAAATGGGATGGAGAATACGAAGAAGAAGTATGCACTCCCCGTCATATCACAATACATGACAGGGCATGTGCAATCCAGATCATGAACTACACACACAATGCAAAGAAGTTAATGGAAACACTTGTGACTGTTAACTACCCAAACCCAATCGATAAAATTACCCGCAACATACTTGAAAAAGGGGACTCAAATGTTTGAACTTATATTTGTTAAAGACACAGACATCAAATGGTGGTCTTTAGAAAACGGAGAACCAGAGTTGTTCACCAAAACAACAATACACAAACAAGGCGACAGGCTTGTCACAGAATTATCATTCATGGGCGACGATCTATGCGTTGACCACGAAGGATACAGAAGCCAAGCCCTAACCTCAGGATTCACAACCACAGAAAACATTCCAGTAAGAATACGAGCCCTAAACCAAGGAGATGACGAATGAAAATAATAGCCTTCACAGGGCATAGGCCCAACAAATTGCAAAGCTACGATCCCAACCACATCTCCCGCTGCGAACTACGCAACGCAATGTGGGACACAATTGTTGACATCTGCACAGACGAAGAACAAAACTTCGATGGCGACATTCATATCGTCACCGGAGGCGCACTTGGCGTTGACCAAGACGCAGCAAGAGTAGCACACGGACATAAGAAACCTTTCGTCGTGGCAGTACCCTGCCGTGACCAAGAACGAATGTGGCCAGCCACCAGCAAAGCACAGTATCGAAAGATGCTTACCTTTGCCAGCAAAGTACACTATGTCTCAGACAAAGAGTACACCGCTGAATGTATGCAAGAGCGGAACAAGTGGATGGTTGACAATTGTGACGTTCTTGTTGCCGTCTGGGACGGTAGCAGGGGAGGAACAGCAAACTGCATTCGTTATGCAGAGCTTGTAGGTCGAACGATCCATTACATACACCTAGAAAAAGGATTAGTGAAATGAGCGATTTCAAAGAACAGCACAACATGTCCATAGACTTCGATGGAACATACCCGCCAACAACCATTGAGCGAGTAATGCGAATCCTATTGGGCGACAAAGATTTTACAATCGACAGCAACGAAATCAAAGAAGACTTCGAAGCGTATCGAGCAAACGTAAGAAAAGGGATATGCGATAAGCCAGCACTATCCCCAGAACAAAGAGAAGGATTCGAGAAATCCCTACTCTTACAACTAGAAAAAATGAGCAGTAAAATATGGCATCAAGGAATAGGGCGGTTCGCCCACAACGGACTGATGATGAAAGCCATGAGAAGAGGTGTAGAAACAATCACTGTTGTTACACCGGATAACATCCTTGTAAACATCTTCGTCTGGGGCGGGATAGACATCTACTTCCCCACAGAAAAAGACATATTCTTGCATAGACACCAAGACTATCAAGGACATCTAATAAGAGAAGAAAACTGTTTAAATGTAAAACTGTTCAACCAAATATGCATAGAAATCTACAACGGGGAAACAGAAGAATCTCCGCTAGTCTCAACCCTCAACTAAGGAACACGCAATGAATATCTCAGAACGAATGGTGCTAGAATCCAACGCAGGATTCTACATTGGAAGAACACAAGACGGTTGTCCATACGACAGACAATCAATTTACTACTACTCCAAATGGGAAGCTAACCTACTTATTGGAAATGTAAACCAAAAAGAAGCGACTCTGGAAATTGAAAAAGAACTACCAAGAGCAAAGAAACTAAAATCTTCACTCGGTAAGAAAAGAGTAGCGTTCCTACTACACGCACTCGAAAAATTCAATAACAACGGAATACCCATCGAGCGTTGGGACTACAACGCATAGGTAATCGGTTCAATTTGATTTGTGTTCCCTTGTGTCCTTGTCAGGGCGTAGGGGAATATCGCCGTAGATATACCATTCCAAAACTTTAACCAGAGTGCCAGAAATGAACAGTGAAAACTCGTTCCGTACACCCTCACGTATCAGCCGTGAAGAATATATCAACCAAGTCCGAGAAACGGATGACTTCATCCGCTTCATAGACGATCTCACACTCCAATGTGATAAAAAAGTAAAAGCGTTTTACCCTAGAAAAACTAACAGAAAGGCCAAGAACAATGCGTAAATACTTAAGAGGGCCGTTCCTCGAAATCAGAACTCGAAGAGCACTGATCGTATGGATGTTAGGATCAATCCTATGCCCCATGATGCTAGTCATGGCAGTAGACCAATACGAGACTGCTGAAAATCTTAACAAAGAAATAGAAGCAAACGAAAGAGTCGATGCAATCCTATCTAGGAAAGCACACGACCCTGAGTACGCAGCACGGATAGACTGTTGCACCAAACAAGAATTCGACAACGTACAACTAGAGTACACCGTCAAAAAAGTTGCTGTCGAACCACATAAAATGGAAGAAAAACGAGTGATGGTTAAAACCATCTACATGTTAGATGAGATGGATGCCAGCAGGGCAAACATCAAACGAAAATGGAAAGACTCCAAGTACATCCTATTTCGGGATAGCAACGGGAGCCTCTACAGCTTCGACCTAACCACCCCACTATTTGAGGAGACTGATGAATAAATTACTACTGTACTTTGAAGACCAAGCATGTTTTCTATTCTTTGGAATAGCAGCAGCAGCAGCTACCGCAGTGTATTACGAATGGCATCTGCCAGTACGAGTACAAAAAGTCTATGAACTTGTAGACATAAGGTTCGATGAAGAACATCGAGCCTTACTACAAGCCCAATGGCGACAACAAGCGAATGATGCTGCTCTTATGCACCCATACGCAAAAAATGGAAACATCGCCCCAGATGTTATGGATATAAGCCATTTTCCACGCACATGGAATAATGAATATATCGACAGAAAAACAGGTAAAAAATTCACAGCAACATTCACAGGAAACTTGAAATGGCCTTACTAAAACAACCAACCTTCAACTGGAAAACTGCACTGCTATTCCCACTAGCAAGCATACCAATGATACTTTTCGCCCTCGAACCAGAAGTCGAGAACCCCGTTAAACTGTTACTAATTCCATACAACGAAACACCAGAACCTAAACACAGTAAAAATTCAATTCATTTGACAGACAAAGAAAGAAAGAAATACGTCATTGATTTCAGCGGTGAAATCTTCATGGACTGCGAACACTATAACCGCCCGCTCAAAATTCTTGCAGAAAAAGTTTACCCTTACGAATCTAATAAAGGAGATTGATAATGGACGGAGTAATGAAGATAACCGCCGTACTACTAGCAATGTTTCCAGCCATGCTAGTATTCCTAGCAAGCTTTACACTGCTACCAATAACCCTGCACATAAACGGATACCCTGAGTACGCTATAGTAGGGATAACAATGCTAGCTCTAACCGCCCAAACCTCAGCAGGATTTTTCATCCTGAATGTTTGGGAAGACCACCTCTCTGCCTAACCCCGCCTCACAAGGGTGTGGGGATTTGTCCCCTCAAAACGAAAATCTGAAACTCACTAACCGGAAAGGTATTCCGTTTTTGGGTTATTGATCTTCGTGGTTGCCCTTGTGTGGGGCGTAGGGATCTTAAGCTCTGAAAGAACTCAGAGTATGAAACCAAAAAAGGAGTAAGCGATGCCAGTGATTTATGTCGATCTGCCGGACTTGATTGAGAAGGTAGCCACCGCTCAATCAGAGCGAGAATTTCAGAAAGCGTACCGCAAAGCGGTAAAGCTGCTGAAGACAAAAGAGAAAAACGGAGAACGGATGCGTCAGAGCGAAGAAGACTTGCTCAGGGCAGCAGACGTTCACAAAGAAGAAATGAACCGAAACCTAGCATGGAGATACGTATGGGCTGGTTAGAAATCTTAGCCATTAGCTTGATACCCGGAAGCATCAAAATCACACGGGAGTTTGGAAAACTTGATGTAAGCGTAACACCCGCAGTGTTCATGCTCATCGAATTTGTAACCAAGAAAATCAAAGACCTTCTTACTTCATCGTCGAAGGAAGATAAACCAACGGAAGTCAAACCCGTTTAAGTTTGATACCCCTTACTAGAAAGACAGAACGCTATGAATATTTCAGACCTTGTTACCTCAATGAATCTCAAACAACGCATTGCTGCTGCAATCACCGGCACAGTACTCGCCGGTAGTGGTTACTACTACCTTCACGGAGCCACTATAACTCCGCAAGAAGCTGTAAACAGCAACATGGGAAAAGAAGTCGTAACAAAATTTACTGTACTAAGCGGTAAAGACTTCGGTACAACGTCTAGTGTCTTAAATGACACGGTAGATTACAAAGCCTCAACTATCACCGTGTACATTAATCGGGCAAAATGCCCAGGACTTACCTTCGCAGGGCTACAAGGAAAGACCATCTCCGTACGTGGAAGCGTAGGAGAGTGGACAGACAAGATGGGCAAGAAAAAGCCCGAAATCAAAGTGACAAGCCCAAGCCAAATCACAATCAACTAAGGTCTAGACCTATTCGTATGTGCTAAACGCTCAGAGCTAAGGCACATACGCTGTTTACTATTTAAAACGAAACTTAAGAAAGAGAGCTTCAAGATGAGTAATTTCGCACAGTACGCTAAGAGTCAATACACCGGCAAACGTAAACGCACCACTATCGCAAGATTGTGGAGCCGAAAGGATGGATTTACCAGTGGCAATTCCGAAAAGGAAGCAACCTACTGGGTAAGCGAAAACGCTTTGTTCTCCGCACCAGTCACCAATGCACCGTTAAAGCAATCAACCAAGATTGCAGATTTGACGGAAGGTGAAGAACAAGCCTATGGATCTGGCGAGATGGTTCCAGTGCTCAAAGGTTTTCTCAAGTCAGGGCAAGAACTGATTGTGAAAGCGAACACCAAGGAACAGAAAGTAGAGAGAGTAGAACTTGCAAGACAGAGCGGAAACGCAGACGCAAGTATTGAGAGGATGCCAGACCTCTACATTCAACTACTCTCTCTGGAAGTTACGAGCGAACCCGCAGCAGCGGAATTCAATCACAGTAACGACCCATCCATTGCAGAAGAAATCGAATTCTAATCCGGTGCAAAACTTTAAGTCCTTTAGTAGTTCACTCTGCTAAAGGACTTTTTATTTTTTAAAACCAAACGGGGATATACGACATGGCAATGCTAGTACATGAAAGTGCAATGATTCAAAACCCTGAGCGAATAAAAACGTTAAAGAATTACAGAATGGTGACAAACGGCGCACCACTCAGTGATAACGACACCCTAATGGTAGGCTGGGATTTACGACACAAAGCAATCAGCCTGCTTACTGGGAACACCAGAAGATATATTCACATCCTACGAAAAGCTGATGACGGCACACCTCACGGCATTGCCGATGCCAACGTCCACCTAACCGATGCAGGAACAACCATTGTAGCAAGGACAGTAAGAGAGTTTGTAAAAGAACGACTCGCTCAACTGTACTACACCATCCCAAAAAACTGGACTGGAAGAACATGGTTCAAACTATCAGAGGTTAGAAACTGGCATCACTACAACCACCTCTTAGACACCAGTAGATGTACCGTTAAAGAAAGTAAAAAGTACATTACAAAAAGTGCGTACCGAAACAAAGCGTACTACAAAAACATTGACGGAGAGATCGAGCTAACCTTACGCCAAGCAATCGAAAAGATGGGATACGACAAAAGCGTACTAGCCACAGTAAACGACTTCCCCTTTGAAGTAGTGCCACGCAACTACCTCACATGGCTGATATGCGACGGTAAAACAAAAGGCGGGATCATGCGGACCGCAATCGATGAGCAAAGAAACTCTCTGCGAGAATCCATCATCTATTACCTCGACAGTACCAGGACATTCAAAAAGATAGGCGGGATACTTACAGACCCCGAAAAGATCATGACGCAAAAAACATTCCTTTGCGGGGGAAATGAAACTACCCGCAGATTAAAAACCCAATGGGAAAGAATGGACTGTGAACCAAGTGACTTGGAAAGCAGAGCATTCTCCACCTACGGATACTGGGAAAAAGATACTTTCATACCCTGCGGGACAAATGGAAAAGTCCTATGGGGATCACACGGACCAGCTACATGGATTGAGAAACTAGACTCCAAAAGTGAGGATTCTGAAAAGCTAAACCATGTAGAAAACGGACTAAGTGAATGGGAAAGGACTGAGAAGTGGATTCCCGAAAACAAGATTGACCTAGGCTGGCGACCAGCAAGAGACAGCGTAGGAAAACTGCGGGCTCCCAAAGACTACATCGAAGCCTACAAAAAACTGTTTGAAAACAAACAGCGGTTAGAAACATGGAATCAACGGATGGACTGGTTCACGACAGAATGGAAAAAAGACAGAAGTGAAACGGATGCCGAATGCTTAAAACAAGACTTCATCGAACATGAGTACTTGTTAAAAGCAATTAGCATTGAGTACCAAACAATCTACCGAAGCTATAAAGCCGTGATACCAAAAGAATGGGGCATGAAAAAGGATCTCGAAATTGCAAAGGGTAGACGAATCGAAGAATTGGAAAACGATCTGCTAGACCAAATGATACATGATGAGAAAGAGCAACTAGAGAAAGAGCTAGCGAGACTAGACCATGTACAAAAAGTGAAAGCTAGAAGAAATAAAAAGGGAAAGAAGAAATCTGGAAAAGCGATAGATTGGAAAACGCTAACAGCAATGACAATTCCAGAAGAACTACCGCAATTTGGAGCCGTAAGAAACTCCATATATGTAGCACAACAACAACACCCACAACTAAAACTAGAAAGGATTTGCCCATGATGTCCATTGATCACGGGGTGTACGCAAGAGATGAACTTGTTCCCTTGACTACGCTATACAAAGCAAAATCGGGAACAGGAAGTCTATGGGGACGATTGACGGATAGCATTCGAGTCTTTCTGTTCCCAAAAATAGAAGGATTCAAAAGAGCTAGAATATCCTTTATGAATAAGAGTGAAGTAAAATTCACAACGCTTTGCGAAATGGATGAAGACGAAGATGGTTGGAACGGAATTGTAGGAATAGGACACATGCGAATTAAAAAGAACCCACTAAACAAGAACATAGAATCATGGGGACTGTACTTCAGTCACCTATCTTCTGGAAAGGCAAAAGTGAAGCTAAACATCTACCGCTATGAATTTGACGGAGGGATCAAAGACGTTAAAGCAAAGAGTCTAGAAGACGCAAAAACGTATGTGTTTGAGATCGGGGAAATACCCCACAAAATATTCCAAATACCAGAGAACTATATTAAATGGTTGTCAAACGATTCCCAACTAGTAGGATAATGTAAGAATTTAGAACACAGGAGGTAGTTAATGAAACGGTCAAGACAACAAAAAGCAAAAAGGGTGATGGAGATATCTAACCAAAGGATGCTTAAAAGACTATATGCCTTAGGGGTTAAACCAACGCTATGCAAAGTAAAAAACATAGAAGAAAACGCTGTCTTCGCAACTCAAGCAAAAGAAGCTTGGGTAAGAATGATACCGCATCCACGAGATACGTACGTAAAAATAGTTGGCGTAGACCGATTAGTTCGGGCATGGGATCTAGCCAGCATCATACTCTAACGCAAAGAAAGCTAAAAATGAAAGACGACCTAATCAACCACCCTCTCTTTCGAGAATGGGTAGTTGAAAGCGTGGGAGCCATCCAAGGAACGGAGAAGCTAGCAGGGAAGTGCAGGCTATGTTGTAGAAAAAAGAAACGACTGCTAAAGAAAACAGCACTAACAACAACAGGAGAAGAAGTACGGATCTGCTTTAACTGTAACAAAATGTTGAGGATGCTGGCAAAAACAACACCCGAAGAAAAAATGAATGACCGAGAGTGGGATAAGTTAGTGCGGAGCAGGGCAAGAGCCATGACCCGAACACTAACGCTCTACTCTGCACTCATCAACAACGTGCCCCCGATCTTGATAAGCGCCCTATTCAAATCGATCTTTCTATGCCTCTGTAAAGACAAAGAAACAAAGCGGTTGTTATTCAAACAATTAAACATCAAGGATGAAAACACAGATGATTAGTAAAACCCACAAAGTAGGGAATGTAGTCTTTAGTTATATGGGAGTCAAATACAACGGACGACTGCTTAAAGACAGTTATCCGTCTGGCAACGACAAGATATCACTAGAGATAAGAACCGCTTGGAAGAAATGGGAAAGGTTTACAAATCTGAGTATTGATAACGACAACATATTACTGCCACCAAAGATTTTCCTTGGGAAAACAACAGGGGAAAACAAAGGCCTCCTTGAAGCCTTAGAAGGGCAGGGAATCACCAAGCTAAAAAAAGAATTGCGGTCTGGTGGGGAAGTAATTAACACCTTCCGTTGGACAAGCAAACTTGAACGTAAACGATGGGATAAAGCAAAATAAAGGAGTAAACCATGTTAAAAGTTGTTGACCTGTTTGCAGGAGCAGGGGGATTTAGCACTGGGGCTACCCAAGCTGGTTGCGAAGTTGTGTGGGCTGCTAACCATTGGAAAGATGCGGTACACGTACATGAATGTAACCATCCTAAAACGTTCCACAGTTGCCAAGATTTACAGCAAGCCGACTTCACCACCCTGCCAAAGTATGACGTTCTCTTAGCCAGCCCTTCTTGCCAAGGACACAGTAAAGCAAGAGGTGTAGATAAACCGCACCATGACTCTGCAAGGAGTACAGCATGGGCAGTAGTAGCTTGCGTAGAAGCTACGGAGCCGAAAGCTTTCATTGTAGAAAACGTCACAGAATTTATTACCTGGACGCTTTACCCCCAATGGAAAAGCTGCATGGAAGCGTTAGGGTACAAGCTCGCTGTTAACGTGCTTAACGCTGCGGACTTTGGAGTTGCACAATCTAGAATTCGAGTGTTCATAACAGGGTCAAAAACAAAGCCCTTGTTAGTACAAACGAATCCATTCAAGAACCATACACCGTTCAAGAACTTGATTGAAGCAGGGCAGTACGCTTGGTCGCTAGTGTCTGAAAAAGTGGCAAGCACCAAACGGAAATGGGCAAACGGGATTAAAGACTTCGGTAACGACTTCCTCATAGCCTATTACGGTTCAGAGCGGGGAGGACGGAGCATTAACAAACCTATTGGAACGGTAACAACTAAGGAAAAGTTTGCCCTTATCAGTGGGGATAGGATGCGAATGCTATCTCTCTCGGAATACAAGAACGCAATGGGATTTCCAAAAGAGTACCTATTGCCAAAAAGCAAGAGCCTAGCACTACACATGCTAGGGAATGCGGTCTGTCCACCTGTTGCCAAAGAAATACTAACCCAAATGCAGGAGAGCATCTAATGTCAAGACACACAGTAACTGTAGAGCAAGTAACCTACACCTATGGATTTGACGGTTGCGTACCAGAATACTTTCTAATGAGCATGACCAAAACAGGAATCAAAGCCTACCTCGTAGGAGAGATGTCCAACCTTTCCGGAACAGCGGGAAACTTAATGTCTGAGTTAGGCAGACTAAAACTTGTAGGACTTGTACCGCAAAAGCATTTGCAGTTTATAAACTCCGACCTTCCAATACCCCAAGGAGAGTATGTATGAAAATACTTGCACAGATATCGGAAACAAGAATCAAAAACTTGATTCGACTACTGTCAGAAAAAACGAAGCTTACAACCGATGTATCAAATTACGCCAACGGCAGGAAACGTTCTTGGCTACAGTATGAAGCACCGTTATCCACAACGATGCCTTGGAGAAAAGCAAATCAAGACGGAGAGCTATGGGAAGAAATACTAGCGATTGGAAAAGAGATATCTTTCATTCCAGAACTAGGGCTAACTTCTCTGGGAGGGACAATCAAACCCCACCGAGATGCATCCTATGCAGACTACAAAGCAATAGGAATCAACCTAGGCAGTACAACTTTTGGATATGAAAAGTCTTATCCAGAATACAGATGGTCACCACAAAAAGATTTAGTGAACCCAACAGAAGTGTCCGAGACTGATCTAGTAGGAGGAGAAGTGTACGAGTTCAACTGTAAAAACTTGCACTGGACTTCTAATGTTTCACCAGACCGATGGGCCATAAATCTTTGGCAAGTATCAAACAAACAACGATCTGAATACGAAACCTTTAAGGAGATTCATAATGGAAACTGACCCTTGGCCAAATGTACCACACGCCGTACCAAACACTCTTTCTTTCTCAAGTCACTCTAAAGAAACAGTGGCAAGCGTAAACGCATTCTTGCTTAAAATGTCCATCGATATAGCACAAGAAAATGCCAACGCAGTTAGATCGGGGAATCGTGCAGACCTGACCTTTGAAGCAAAACAAAACGTTATTAGAACAATTGCAAAGTTCTTCAACCCTACTTGGAAACAAAACTATGACTCAAAATAATGATGAGATAAAAAAGCTGTTCGAGGAAGAAGTGTACGAATTCATTGCAAAGATACACGAAATCCAACAGGACTTCACTACCGACAAACCGTTATCACCAGAGCTTTTAGAGTACCTGTTAACAGAACTACGAGAAAAGCTAACGGATATTAATGATCCCGAAACCACAATGACAGAGGATGATGAATGATACACCGTCTAAGCCATGGGCAATTAAAACAAATAGAAATAGACAACCTATTACGTGAAAAGCTTAACAAAGAGATAGAAATCTACCTGCAAAAAACAGAAGCGATTGTAGAAGACATTTGCGAAGGTAGAACATTATCCCAGCACATGATCACACATCTGGTGTGTGAGTTACACGCCGGACTTGCAGACATCAATGACCCACTATAACCAAAGGAAAAGTAAAATGCTAAGTTGTGAAATGGAAAATGAGACAGTGGAATTTAACAACGCTAACAATGCTTCCCTCAATGTATGCTTGCTTGAAACACTGCAACATAAATGGAGCATAGCTAAAAGCGACTTCAAATCTTACAACATGGACAGCGCTAAAATCGAAGTGCTTAAAGCAGAGATCAGTTTGATACTGGAAATATTCAAACAGTATAACCCCACCGCCAAACACAAAGAGGAAGCAAACGATGTTTAGTTACGTGTGCTGCGAGTGTGAAAACACCTTCTATGAAAGAGAAAATAATGCTTGCCCCAACTGTCAAAGCACTAATTTGATGGAAGGATACTGGGAAGACGACACCTTCTACGCACAACCACCAGAAGAAAAGCCAATAGAAACTGATGACTGGATAGCCGAACACGGCAAAAAAGCAATACGGTATGAACGGTAAACAACTTAAAGGAAACGCTATGAACATACTTGACCAGGACTTTACAGATGTGGATATGATACGAGCAAAAATGACAACAGAAATAAACGCAAACGCTAAGAGCAGGGAAGTGCTTGCTGCTGAATTTGGCTCCGTGTACAACACAGACGAGCTAATGGAACATTACGAAATCATTTCCTTCGCTGCACCTTTCGTGTACGGAGTAGATAGGGCAACAAAGAAGAAGGGTACACTTATCTTCCAGCACAGTCCACGGTTCTACTACTCTTTTAAGGAAGCGTAAGATGCGTACAGTAAAAGACACGATGACTATTAAAGAACTTTTCTGGGCACTACAAACATTAAGATCATCGACAGCCTTAAACAAAGAATGTGAACAAGCAGTACAAGTTTGTCACCTTCTTCTTGCAAACTTTATAAGTGTAGTAAACATAACCTATCCATACGAAGAAGTTATTAAATGGTCGCACGACGTTTCAGAGTTAAATGAGTGTGCCATGGCTCTACGAGAAGAAGTAGGATTGCGTCGAGAAAACGCTCGCCTATTTAATGCAGCACCAGAGTTGTTAGAAGCTTGCCAAGAGTTTGTCAAACATATTAAGTCGTTAGGTACGGATACTGAAAAGTGTCGTTACTTAAGCATGGCACTTAATTGTCGTGCGGGGGACTTAATCGAAAACGCCATCGCCAAAGCAACAGGAGAGCAACATGGCTAATGTTACAAGCGACCTTACCTATAGACTAATATGCTCAAGCCAAGAGATGCGTTTGATTACCATGGCTCTTGCTGGCAAACTTAAAAGAACTGATGACATAAAAGAAGCAGCAGAGTTAAACATCAAACTTTTGCAAGGTCAACAACAGAATCTTAAAGAAAGAAGTGACTTAGTAGAAGGTGCTTTAACAATAGCTTTAGAAAACTTACCACTAAAGGAACAATCATGACACACACAACTGGCCCATGGCAATTCACGGCCAATATGTACGGCATAAATAATATGCAAGTTTTTGGTGTTGAAGAAATAAACGATGGCTTCACGCAAAGCGTAGCAAATTGCGGCTATGGTAAAGGAAGCGAAGCAAACGCTCGCCTTATCGCAGCAGCACCGGAGTTGTTAGATGCGTTAAAAATGATGCTAGAATGTTTTGTTATCACTATGAGTCTTGATGAAAACGACAAAGACACTGAAGGGTATAAATATAGAGCAGTAAAACATGCCCGTGCTACAATCGCCAAAGCAACAGGAGTATAACAATGACCGATAAAGAAAATGTTGAAGAGTTGAAAGAAAAACTTCTAGCCGCTAAACAAGCGGAAAAAGAAAAAGAAAAACTGGAAAAGCTACAAGAAGATATGCAAGAGCTTGAATCTTCCGCTGATGAAATAGGACAGCATATTAATTGTGCCGGAAGTTGCGAAGACCTTAATGACTTCTTTGACAATATCGCACAAGCATTAGAAACAGCAGAAAGCATTGTAAAAGAGTTAAAGAAAATACAAAAGAAAGATACGGGAGTATAAAAAATGATTGCTGATACTACAAAATATAAATGGGAACTGTGCTTCACAGACGGATCAAATGGTCATTCATTATGGTTCGATCAATTAAGCAAACGATACTCCATGAAAGACCAATCTGGCGATACACCAGACACGACAGACGATGGTGTTTGCTGGTTAGGAATAGGAGGTGCTGGAATTCACATAAACCCACTTAAACAAGAACTTGTCGTATATTTCCATATCGAAACTCGTAAAAACAGTGATGCACAATGCTCTTGTGTTTTTGAATTTGGCATCCGTGTAGCCAAAAAAATTGGTATGAAAATATACCTAGGCGAAAGACTTCAGAAGCTTAAACCATTGTTTTGTACTCCCAACTCTACGCTAACAGATGCAGCACCGGATCTATTAAACGCTTGCGTCAAGCTATGTGAGTATGGGTATCTTTCTAACTGGCCAGATAGCATGCTCAAAGATGGTCGAGAAGCAATCGGTAAAGCAAGAGGGTTAATCAAATGACCAAGACTACTAAACAGTATAAAGATGGCCATAAAAAAGTATTAAAGTTCTTTTCAGCAGAGAATGAAAAGCAATGCCAAAGACAATTATACAAGTACACAGATTGTGGTGCTTGGATTGAATTTCAAGACTGGGGCATTAGACTCGGTTCTATTGTAGAAGGATGGGACGACGAAGGGACAAAAACCTTTGAGCTTACGTACGGCAAAGGTTTTTCAAATAAAGTCATCCAAAAAACAATAGACACAATTGAAGAACAAGCAAACCTAATTTGGATATGGGTAAACGAAGTCAGAGAAAATGGAAAAACAGATGCGGAAAACGGTTTAGATTGGCCAATAATTTAACAGGAGAAAAAGATTGGACAAGTATATTCTTGTAGGACACAAAGCCGTAACAGTGGACAGGGAGACTTACCTAAAAACGGAAGAACAAGACCGCACAGTAGCAAGAGCAACTATCGGTGATTACTTGATTAGTACCGTATTTCTAGGACTTGACCACCGATTGGAACCAGATGATCCACCTCTCCTGTTTGAGACGATGGTATTTGGAAAAGGAAAACTTAATGAGAGACAAGAACGTTGCACGACGTGGGAAGAAGCGGAAGTTATGCACAAAAAAATGTGTGAAGAAGTAAGACAAGCAACAGGAGAACAATCATGACAATCGATGAAGCAATAGTGTTCATGCAAGAAATGAAAACACACGGAACAAAACACTTGATTGTAGGAGTATGGACAGCAGACCTTTTTGAAATAGAAGATAACGATGCGTGGGGAAAAGTGACAGAACAAGTAGATGAAAACGCACCTTACTTCTGGGATAGAGTGTTTACAGACCTTCAATTTGCAGTGGATAGTGCTGCTGAAGGAGTAAACATTACACGGACAAATGATGAATACGATGACGAAGATGAAGTTGAACTTGAAGTTAAAGGAGAACAACCATGAAGATTGACGATGCTATTGCAAACCTATTAGAACTAAAAGCCAAAGGTAAAAAACACATAATCCAATCTGTTTGGACAGCGGACATTTTCAATGTGCCAGACGATAGAAGGTGGAGTGACGTTTGTAAAGCAGCAGAAGATGCCAGCCTCTATGACATGCTGTGTGACAAAGTAGAAAGTCTTATCGAAGAAATCAGAATAGACGATCAAAAAATGTGGGATGAAAAAACAGAAATAGAAATACACGCTGGCAAGTACGACACCGATAACAACGAAGATTAACCAAGGAGTATAGCAATGGAAAATAAAAAACCAATCATGCTCTTCTGCGATAACTGCGGAGAAGAGAATCCTAAGAAGCAGATGTGTAATTTCGAAGCCATCCCTTTCGAAGTAGCCTCTGCAAACATCGGGGAGTCTGCGAGTATCTGCCTCCCATGTTTTATCAAGTTAGAAAAAGAATTTCACCAAAAGGAAAAAGTCATGACAACCAAGCCTTATGTTTACAACGAAAACCCCAACCTATTCTGGGGCGATGAAACCAACTTCGTTATTAATGCTTTAAAAGTTTATGCAGAAACTCAAAAGCACTACATTCAAAAACTAGAAAGCCAAGGAAAAATACCATTGTTCGCAACAGAATATGTAGATCAGATGACAGAACAAATCACACGAAAAATTCTACATCTACAACAACCACAACGACCCGAAGATAACCAAGAGTTCTTAGAAGATATGGCAGACCAGCAAGTCAGGCACATGTACGATTAGCATTGTATACTATAGGTATCTTGATTAACCTTTACTAAGAAGTTCCCTTAGTTCACGATACTGGACTAAGGACTCCGCTTAGTTCACGCAAACGCTTTAACCTTAACTAAGGAATATAAAATGACAACTACTGCACCAGTACCCACACCGCTGCCAACACCTTCCAAGACAAAAGTATCTGAAGCAGATGTTCTAAGCTTCCTCCTGTCATTGAAGCGGGTCAAGGAAGCTGTAGGGTCTAACACCCTAATAAAGAAATCGTGCATCAATGTGTACGACAACAAGTGGCGAATCAACCTGTGGACGGGGACTGATAACCCCATCATCCCCAATGCAGGGAGGATATTGCAAAGTTATTTTGTCCGTTGTTGTAACGGTTCCGTGGAAATACTGGAAGACTAACTATGAAAATGTTGATGATCTTATTGCTTGGCTGTGCAGGGTGTACTAAAACGTTGGAGTCTACTGCCAACACTGAAGTATACCCGCATGACCCTAACGTAATCCAAAAAGTAAACATGGGCATATCTTACAAAGCACAATGGTAAGGAGAACAAATGAAAAAGTTAAAGAAAAAATGGGTCGTAATACAAGAAGATTTAAACGGAGATATCATACCCGCATGGTGGGATACCAATAAAGATAATGTCAGCACACCCGTGACATACAATTCAGAACGAGAAGCGTACATCGACATAGCGGATACGTATCAACACCGGATTAAAACCTTCCTAAAAGATAAAACACTTAACTGTTTTGATATCGATGAAGACATGGTCATTCCATGTAACATCACAGACGATGGGATTATTACCACAGAACATGGCGAACTGTTCAGCCCCTTCAAACCACAAGAAACTTACGGGAGATAATATGAATCACAAAGATGTAGTAGAGATGGACAAAGATAAAGAGCGAGAAAGATTTCAATCGGACGTTCCATTCACAGCCGAACTTAAGGATATGGTATTCAAGCACCTCAAAACCATGAAGGTGTCCCATGTAAAGGTAACCTTTACCGGAGGACATGATGACGGGTGCGTAGATGAAATCACATTGTACGACAACCCCAATGAAAATGATGGGGTCGAATTACAAGAAGAAGACTTTAGAAACCTATACGCCTACCTGTGTTCCCCTGTCTACTCTGAGTACGGAAGCTTCGCCTTTGATTTTAGTACAAGCGGAACCGTTACATGGTATGTAACCGCAAGGAAAAATAGGCACTCAGAAGTTGTGGTACTGGAATCCCAACATGAATCTACCGAACACATCGAAAAAGAACTTTAACAGGAGAGCATATGAAATTGGACAGCATAAATGTATACCTATCAGATGAAGAAATATCAATGATAGCAAGCAGTTTACAAATGGAAATTGATGCAATACCAAAAAGACATAAAGACTCTACATACACACAAAACCTTGAGAAACTTAAAAAGCTTTTTGAAAAGTTTACATTGATGGAGGATGCATGAAAACTAAAAACGGCTTTGAGATTATCAAATCTGAGGCTTTGTACCGAGGGTCAAACCTTGTAATGGTTGAGCGGGTACATCATCATTCGCCCTATGTAGTGTGGATTATGAACAGCGAAGGTGACACATGCCACGGTAGCTACTGTACCAACAAAGAAGAAGCGGACAATGCATTTCGTAAACGACTAAAAAATGAAAGGGATTAAATGAGCAAAGCACTGTTTGTAGACATCGACGAAGACTTTGAAGAAGATGACTTTGTAAACGCAAGAGCCGTTGTTATCGAACACCTTTTCAAACACGAAGTGAAATGGGCTGAAATTAAATTTAGCGGAGGCGACGACGGGGATAGTGTAAATGAAGTCATGCTCTATTTCAACGAAGGCACTATGCTTCGTTTAAACGGCGGTGGAAATTACGGGAACATTACAAAGGCTCTATGCACTCCTGTCTATGCAGAAGTTGATTTCCCCAGCATAGAATATATTACCGGAAAAGTTACTTGGTCTATTGATTACACAGACTCAAAAAGGTCAATCGTCAAAATCGAAAGTTCAGAACAAATTGAAAGTTTTATAGATGTAAGTAAGGAGTTATAACATGGCTCATCCATACCATCACAGTATTAGCTCCTCACGCAAGTGGGGAGGAGAGCCAAACGAGTACCAGAAGATTCACGACTGGTTCGATGAAAGTAAAGCGATGATAGCAGACTTTAGGCACAGGGCTTTACGGCATCACACCGAAGGAATCTTTCTGTGTGAGCGGATCTTTGGGACGACGATTACCTTGTCCACCGGAAAAGTTATTCCCGTTAGGTGGATAGGGGAGCAACATGTAAGAGAAGACATGGGTTGCATTCCAACGGCAGAGGACTGGTTGAAAGCAATCAAGCCTGCCAAATGGATGCAAAGTTCAGAACGGTTATCACGCACGTTGGAAACTACACAAGGAGGATAGATGTACACATTCATTGCAGGGGTCATGTTCGGAATAGCAATCGTTATGTACCTGGCTAAAGGGTCAGCGCAAAACAGCATCGAAAGATCATTCGGGAAGAAGTAACCCCACCAACATAAAGCCGGGAAGAAAAGATTTCCTCTCGTTGAGGAAGCCATATGAGAACTTTCCGGCTTTATAATTTTATCGCCCAAATAAAATACGAAGGATAGAATAAATGATGTGCTGTAAATTGGACAATGCAGATACACTTACTATGATGTTACTAAGTGATCATATACTCGATGACGAATTGCTGACTGAAGAGTTCGCCGAGTATCTAAACTTAAGCGTGAAAAGTTTAAACGTCTTAAGCCTTAAACTTAAGATTCATTTTAGCATACTGGGAGAGAGCAATGCCATATGTCAGAATTCGGAAAATGAAAAGGACTGATCTTAATGCGGTAGGCGACATTGCAGCGAGGTGCTATCCCAAAGAGTACTACGAAGATACCGAAAGCTTCGTGTCCAAGTTCAAGTCGTTCCCAAAAGGGTGCTTTGTTCTAGAAGCTAGGGGGAAGTTGGTGGCTTACGCTATCACTTTCCCCTACCACCTAGGACAACCTTTCCCCCTGAGCACCAAACTAGGGAAGATCCAAGACCCTTCTTGCCATTACTTCCATGACGTTAGCGTAGTGCCGGGGAATAGGAAGCTGGGGTATGCCACCATGTTGATTGCGACAGCGTGGGACTCTTGTACTTTGCCTAAGTCCTTGACGGCGGTAAAGCAAACAGAAGAGTTCTGGTGTAGGTTCGGGTTTAGACAAGTTAAGAAGGTTAGTTACGGGGGATCAATGTGTACTTACATGGAATCCTTGTAAGGAAAACGTATACGTTTTTCTGACAAACAATAGGAGCTTACTAATGGATAATACTTGGAAAAGTATTGAAGCTTTCAAATACTATGAAAGCAAACTATCTGAAGATGTAAAACCTGTCTCAAAAGAAGCAAAAGAATTTTTTATTAAAGGATACAACGAAGGGTTATCCGATAACGACTTTACTGTAATTGGTTTATTAGAAGAAGACTTTACTAGTGAAGGTTTTAAAAGAGAGCAGTTTAGTAAAGAAACATTAGATAAAATGTTAAATGCCCTAATTAATTTATACTTGAGTACCAAGCGAACTTTAAAAAGGGATCTGGCTAAAGAGCTAATCCGTAGCGAAGCTAATAACCTACACCTAAAACCCAAACATAAAAGAATATAAAATGGATGAAGCAACTAAAGAAATGTACGAGTACCTAACAAAGTTACGGGACGGGGGAACAATAAACATGTGGGGAGCGTCGTGTCAATTGCAGGAAGAGTTTGAGTTGGATCAGTACAAAGCAAAAGAAGTGCATTTAGCGTGGATGGAATGGTGCAAGAAAACAATAAAAGAAAATTAAAAAGGAGCTAACTAATGGACGATGAAACAACAACGATGTATGAATTCCTCACAGAACTACGAGACAGCGGAGAAATGAATATGATGGGGGCAGCTAGAGAGTTAGAGCGAGAGTTCGGATTACATAGATACAAAGCAAAAGATGTGCTACTAGCGTGGATGGAATGGTGTAGGCAAAAAGTAAAGGAAAATTAAAAATGTATGACCGTCTAAAAGTAAGGGAAGCCTTCGCTAATGTAAAGGAGAATAACGATGAATAACCTCACCAAGCTTAAGAAAACCTGTGACCTTAAAGGTATAGAGCTAGACTTTGTAGTAGCCCAGCTTGAAGGGATTAATGTAAACGAAAACGGTTACATAGCTCATGAAGAAGGAGACGAGTATTGCTGGAGCCCTTCTACCGATTGGTATCAAGCAGGGCCTATCATTGAACGTGAAAACATTGCCATCACTGGTATCTCCTTCCCTTGGTTTGAAACGGAGATGGGCTGGTGGGGACACATCAAAGACGTACGTAATGTAGGGACTACTGCACTCATTGCAGCAATGCGATGCTATGTGCAAAGCAAATGGGGAAAAGAAGTAGATATGAAAACGGTTTATGAAGCACTGCAAATTGAAAAGGAGTGGGAAGATGAAGAAGTTTGAAATCAGACAAACTGTTATTGAGATAACCATAGTAGAAGCTGTTGACGAAGAAACAGCTATGGAAATATTTTTAGGGGGAGGAATAGATGTTACCTCTTATGGAAAAATTGGGGGCGGGGATGATATTTGTATAAAAGAAATCAAAGAAGACTATGCACATCAACGCTTTATAAATAAGTCTATTGATTGTTACAAATGCAATGCTTTAGTAGACGAAAGGGAAGTTATGCCAAATGAATCAAAGTATGGTGGTGACGATAACGGGGGATATTTGTGCAAGGCTTGCGTTACCTATAACCCATGATCCCGAAATCTGTTTCGTGATCATCAAGCAAAGCCTATTTCTATAGAGGTTTGCCATGCGGTATTTGCTAACGAAATCTGTTTCGTGAGCAAAGGGCAAAAGCCTATTTCTATAGGGGTTTGCCATGCGATAAACTAACCAATTACTAATCCTTTATAAATTAGTAGTTGGGGGTTTGGGTAATTTGCTGCCGTGCTTGCATTGGCTTTTGAGTATGGTAGTCTGTACACATATTAATTAAGGAGTCGCCTTGTATGAAAGAGTATGTAAAAACCTTTCACTATAGCAGTAAAAAAGATCGTGAGTATATGACTAGGCTTATTAGCTTGATAGAAGAATTAAGGATTCGAAAAGACTGTGTGAATCAACTTCCTATGAGTGATCCAGATCCAATTACGGGAAAGAGAATGCGGTTCCCTTCTGTTGGCGGGGATGTGTATACATCTCTTGGGTGGAATAAGTTCTTAGATTGCGCTAGATTTTTCCTAGAGAAAAAAGAAGATGTGTTTTTTAAATCAAATGATTAAGGGTAAATATAATGAAAGATGTAGACTTTGGAACACTTATAAATTTTGAGACTAAAGAAGTAATTGGGCCAGCAACCTGGACACAACTGGCCCATGCTATGCATGCCAAGCCCTTGGGTATCATCCTAGTCGATAATATTCGATGCCAAGTAATACGACCGCCTGCGGGGTCAGAAGGATTTATGTTAGCTATTACCGATTACGGGGACCATGAAGATGACTATGGGTCAGGAGTAGATGCTTAGTACTAGGCCTCACATGGGGTAGCCCTGCAAGAGTCCAAGCTTCCATGTAGCGCAGGGTGGAAACAACAGAACTTTGTCTGTTGGCTAATTGGATTGGTGCTGAAACTTGTTAGCACCATAGGAGATTGAAGTATGAGAATTAGAATCCGTATCGAAAAAGATGTTGCACTGTTAGCAGGGAAAGATGTCTACGGACAAGTAATAGTTAATGTAGCCGCAGCAGAACTAACAGAACTTCAAAGAGAAACATTAATTAAGTACAGTGTTATTCCGCACAACGAAACACTCTGTGATTATGGGATTGACAATATACGTCCCTATGTACACTCCGATATGCACGAAAAAATTATAAAGGTAGAAGAAGGAAACATTGATACAGTAAAAAATATCTTAAACAATCTAATTGAAATAGATAAAGAACAAGAAATAAAAAAAGACAAACAACTAAAAGAAGAAAAAGAAAAAGTAGAAAAAGAAATTGCTGAATTTCTTATCGCCCAAAAAGAAAACCCAGAGTTAGCAATAGAGGATAGCTATAACGAATTTAGACCAGTATCTATTTTACGACAAGATATTCAAAATCCAGAATTGGAAAAGGTCGTTAACTGGGCAGCAGCAGAATGTGAACGAAGAAACATAGAACGCAAAACTAAAAACCAAGAAGAACTAGCAGCAAGTTTAAAAGCGGACAGACTACTTAAAGAAACAGGGGAGAATACTTTGTTGAGTTGGGCTGAAGTGTATGGTTCTCCTTTGCTGAAACGTAGACTTAGTGAAGGATATGAGTGGTTAAATTTAGCTGAAATTGAATACGCAAAATCAGTTATTAAGCATCTAGGGAAAGAAGCATTTGATTATTCCGAAGAAGCGGATAGCTGTGTTTCATCCGAGAGAACAACACCCACTCTAAACGAGATCGAGGCAATGAAAATTGTTCGTGAAAAATTAGAAGATAAGCCAGCAGAAGCTCAATTGCTTTGGTGGGTTTACAAGTTTGAAGACGGTTCTGTAGTCAAGCAAACTGAGATCAATGTTACGGTCACTTGCCCCACCGGAAGAGAGATTGAACACTACTTCGATATCGAAAAGAAACAAGATTAAGTTTGCGTACAAACAAGAATAACCTAGGTGTGTAGCGTTTTGCTGCACACCTATTTCTTTTTACGGCTTTGCATTAAAGTAAGAACTGTAAAAGTTGCGGTAGCTGCACCGGATGCGTAGGCTATCACTTCAAAGATATCGTCTTGCTTGCTGTAGTACTTGAATAGGAATACAGACAGCACGGCAATGATAAAACCGCACAGGGTAGCGTTAACTA
>Ga0208966_1000140_pt1 | contig 23063 bp, 22 predicted proteins | sample GreLakmeHU45MSRF_FD_187701 | JGI IMG/M metagenome (GOLD analysis project Ga0208966, IMG submission 187701) | Freshwater lentic microbial communities from great Laurentian Lakes, MI, USA - Great Lakes metaG HU45MSRF (SPAdes) | ecosystem: Environmental > Aquatic > Freshwater > Lake | place: Great...
AACCTTGGAAAACTAATTATGCTCTTGTGCATGGTCTATTACGCTGTAAAAGCGGTTGTGGATTATGGAATAGAGATACAAATGGTGCTAAAAATATTTATAAGATATCATACAATCATATAAATAATATAGAAAGACCTTTGTATTTAAGTAGAAGCAAAAAATCAGGTACATTACGCGATGTTCCATAACCAAAATTTACACGCTTTGAAATAAGCGAACCTTGAAGTATATGAAATTAAATTTTATATTTTTTATAAAGTTTTGTCTCATTTTAAATCTTCAAGGGTGTAAATGCAGAAATTTCTTATTTAAAAATGTAGGGTCTAATGTATTTTTGTCATATACTTGAATAAATCCTTGTGACTCTAAATATATCCTCGTATTTTCTGTAGTATTGTTATATACACAACTCTATCCTTCAGATATTCTCCAGAACCCAATATTATATTATAATCTGACCCTTGAGCATCTATTTTTATATATTCTATATACGGAAATCTATTTCAATCAAATATATCAAAAAATTTCTGTAAAGAATATAATCTTGTGTTTATTATGCTATCTATTGGACCTAAAATTTTATCAACTGGATAATATACACTTGATGTACCACAATCATCATTCATTTGATAATATTTAACTTCGATTCCTTCGGATTTTGGATTACTTAATGTCACAGGAATTAAGCAAAAATTATTTTTAAGATTACTATTATACTCTATATAACTTGAATGAGTAATATAAATGTTTTATTTATAGTTTATATTATAAATATATAAACAAATGAGCAATTTAAGATTTAATTATAATGAGTTTTAATAATCAACTATTAGAAAAATACAATGTTAAATTATTTAGCATAGAATATACCACATATGATATTATAAATGACTTTCTTAAAAATAATCAGAGCGAACAACCTTTTTATATTATTGATTTAGGTGAAATTATTAAATTATATGAGAAATGGATAACTAATTTTCCAAATATTAAACCATATTATGCTGTTAAATGTAATCCTAATCCTGTTATTTTAGATTTACTATGTTGTCTAGGAACATATTTCGATTGTGCTTCCGAGAATGAAATTAAATCTGTTATAGAATATACAAATGATCCTGATAAAATCATTTTTGCCAATCCTTGTAAAATGTCATCACAAATAAAATATGCGAGGGCGAATGATGTAGATATGATGACTTTTGATTGCGAAGAGGAACTTTATAAAATTAAATTGTACCATCCATATTCTAAACTTCTATTACGTTTAGCGGTTGATGATAGTAATAGTATTTGTCAATTTAATTCTAAGTTTGGATGTAAATTAGAAAATGTTGAGAAATTAATTACTCTTATGAATACATTGAATTTAAATCTTGTAGGCTTCAGTTTTCACGTAGGAAGTGGTTGTCGTTCTCTTGATAATTATTATAACGCAATTAAAACTTGTCGCGAAGCATATGACTTGGCGATAAAGAATAATATTAACATTAATATTATAGATATTGGTGGAGGATTTCCTGGAGTATATTCAGAAAATACTATAAATATTGACCAAATAGCGGAAACTATTAACAGTGCCCAAAAAGAATTTTTCAGCACAGAGATAGAGAATGAAACTATTCAATTTATTGCAGAGCCTGGAAGATATTTTGTAGAAAAATCACATATTCTCGTATTGAATGTAATTGGTAAAAAACGCGAGAAATATTTAAATAAAGATACAAATGAATTAGAAGAAATCATCATATATTATCTTAATGATGGTGTCTATGGGTCTTTCAATTGTATATATTTTGATCATAATAATCCTATTATACAACCTTTCAATGAACGTAATGAAAAAAAATTATATAAAAGCAAAATATTCGGTCCGACGTGCGATAGCATGGATTTGATTGCTAATGAAATAATGCTTCCTGAATTAGTAGTAGGCGAATGGGTATATGTAGAGAACTTTGGGGCATATACTACGGCAGCAAGTTCATCATTCAATGGATTTATGACAACAGATTATAAATATATACTTCGCAATTAAAATATCAAAAATCTCTATATTATAATAGAATTTGAAAGCGAAATGAACGAAGATGTAATGTTATATTTTACGATAGATGATATTATAAAGAAATATAAGAATAATTATTGGAGTAAAAACGATGAACTCTTTTTACTATCTAATGTGGGTAGTATGGAATATTCTACTATAGCGCGTATGCTAAATAAAAATTACGACGAAGTTATATATAGAATAATTAAAAATATATTGTATAAGGAATATGTCAATGATATATTTAATAAAAATATAGAACTGAAGAAGGATATAATAACATTAAGAAAAAAATATAAATTAGAATATTTAACTGATACAGAAATAGATAAAATATTCGAATGAAAATAGATTAATTTAGATAATCTATAAATATTGTAGATATAGAACATGTCGATGTGAGACCATTAAATAATGCCATAGAACCGAATAATATTAATATAATTAAAGGAACTTTATTTATATTCTTATAAGAATATGTAGAATATAATGTATAACCGCCTATAACTAATATTAAAGAGCCTAGAATTATTTGAGTTATTCTCATAATATTATATAAATTGAAACCATCGCTACCAATTACATTTATTTTCATAGTATTATTATTATTTAATATTATAGTATTAGTACCGTGAGATAAATTATTAAATTGTAAAGAGTTGCTTACAATTATATTACGATCATTAGCAAAATATTTATTTTTAATAAATTGCGAGCGACTCGCAGAATTACATACTATATATATTTCTTTTTTGTAATTTAAATGTTTTCTTATAATATCAACATTAAATCTTATCATATACATAGGTATATAATATACATCATAATTATGCGATTTATCAAAACGACGCGAATAAACCTCATCGCTTTTTCTTATATCTATAAATAAATAATCTCCCATATTTACTATTTTACAACATTATATTTTATTACAATATAAATTAGTTCAATTTTTACCATTTTTTATCTAAAATTGATAAGAACATAATTATCTGTTTATCATTGTTCAACCAATCACTGACAACAACAGAGCATTCACAAGCGAATACCATAATGGCGAGAATTTGTAAGCATATTAAGAACGATGAACTTAGGAATTTGATTAAAATATTCTGCGAAGCCAATAGTATTAAGAAGATTAAATTCATATATAGAATGAATAAAGCACAACTCTATGAAATTATTGAAAAATATGAAATTATGGAGTGGATTCTCAAAAAAAATAAAAAAAATATAAAATACGAAGAATCATTCGAATCTATTTTCGAGAGAGAAAATATTATATTCTCTGTTGATTGTGTAAATGTTAATAAACATTATAAGCCAGATAGGTATAATATGCCGAATATTTCAAGAGATAATATTTACGTAAGTGATAGCAATACGTTTAAGTATCTCAAGGATTTGAATTGTTTCGATACAATTCAATATGTTCATATCAAGAATTTTAAAGACGATGATATCATTGAGTTCAAGTATAAAAATGAATATGATGAAAACTTTAATAAGATAAGTACTATATATATGGGAACTATTGCTGGTATTGGTTTCAATCACAAAGTAAATTAATAAAAACGTCTGAAAGTCTGACAACAAAAACTATATATTTTTATATTTCCAGAAATCTTCAGCAGTTATAAATTTTATTCCCATTCTTATAGCGGTTGTTTCATCTGTTTTACGATCACCTACAAATATACATTTTGACGGATTTAATTTTAGAGTTTCAACAAAATGAACAACTTGACCAACTTGCGGTTTTCTACAATAGCATGTTATCGGAAAGGCATTGTGAGGGCAATAAAATATAGGAAAGTCTTTTTCTTTAATATCTAACATATCTCTTGTTTTGTTCATACAAGTTATAACTTGTTGTTCTGTTATAGTACCTTTAGAAATACCAGATTGATTACTTATTCCTATTAATTTATATTGTTTTTTTTGAAGTTCTTTTAATTTTGTTTTCTGTTCATCTAAAGGAATAAAACGGATAGGCATTACTTCTTCAGGAAGTATAGGATATTTATATTTTAAATCTTCGGTGTGTCTTAGCGTTCCGTCTATATCAAAAAATATAGCCTTATTTCTATATTTACGACCATCCCATTTAATAGGTTTCGCGTATATTTTTATAATTTTAGAAAATCCCTCATCTATAGTAGGTACTTCAAATTTTTTACGAGCAGAAAATAGAACAGCAGGAGGAAATACATTAGGGTCTTTGGAGGCATCTGTATTTTTTTCAGGTTTCCCTGTCATATAAATGTTTTTATATCTTTCAAACATTCGATGTAAAACTTTAATTTGACTATCTTCAATACTATTTATTACGTGATGGGCTTCTATATTTAATTGTAAACTTTGTGCCAATTTAATAAAGGGTTTTCTAGTATCCACAGTAATATTTGTATTATCAATAATTACAGTAGATTTATTATTTGATTCTAAAATTTCTTTTAATTTGGGTAGAATATCTTCAATCAACCCTCCTAATGTGTCGCGCGACAATATAATGCCATTTTTAGAATATTTTGTTAACAATTTTTTAGCATATGTAGATTTGCCCGATGAGGGAAATCCGACAATTACTATAATCTTTCTACCTTTCATATATGTATAAAAATATCTATTCTTCTTATACTAATCATTTTTTATTTTATATAATTTGTTCTTTTTTTCATTATATATCATAAAAATTGATAAAATTTATTAATTTGTTTAATCGTCCAATTGATTAAAAAGAAATCAGCGACCACCTCACGCACAAACGCAAGTAAATTCTAAGACAGAATAGAACACGAAGAGAAATGTCTCTTATGAATTATTTGGAAGAGATTCCTGAAGATATTATAGATATTATTTCAAAGTATGTAGCTGAAGATGATTATGATATAATTGTTAACACATATAGGGACAATTTTAGTTGGCGACTAAACACGTTTGTAGATGATAGAATGCATAAGAATATATGTAGATGTAAATATACAGTTAGGGCTGGAGAAAATAGTAGCGAATTCAAAAATCGCAATAATATAGCGAATAAAAAACTGCATAACCATATTATTACAATGGTTAGATATATGAAATTGCCGAAAATTAAGAAGATTTTGAGAAAAAACTATATTTACAACGCAAAGAAGATTTATGAACGAAATAATCCTAAATGCAAAAAAATTATTGATTGTTATGAAAGAGAACTACTTTCTCAATATATTCTATCTGGATATTACACAGTAGTACAAGTTAAGAAGATTGTATGAGATATAATATTTATATTATATGTATATATATTTTTAACTTTTATTAGCATAAAAATAATAAACAATATTTTTATTTATTATTCTTCTTGACCACCTCTGTGATGGCGACGCTTGCTTTTACTTTTTTTAACAGATTTATTTTTAAAAGCAGCCATCATCATTTTTAACAAAGATTTATTTGAAGCATTTTTTTTTTTACGTTTTCCACCTTGTTGCTGTTGCCCACCTCTATTGCAACTATTACCTCCTTTCGTCGTATTTTGAGCAGGAGGATCATGAGGAGCAGGAGGATCATGAGGAGCATGAGGATCAGGAGGAGCATGAGGAGTAAAACTATCATCATAACGGGTAATTTCCCCATTACCAGTAAAAAGTTCTTCGAAAAAGCCACCATATCTTTTGCGAGTTGAAGGCTTCTTAGTAACCTTTTTAGATTTAGCGGCTTTTTCGACGGCTTTCTTTCTACATAATTTTACATAATTTTCAATGGTTCTCATTTTTCCAAATCCTAAGACATAATGTTTAGTACCATTTGGTCTTTTATAAACGCATTTTGGTTTTCCTTCAATAACTTTTGTATAGACTTTATCGTATCCTTCAACGCCCATTCAATTCTTCTTCTATAAAATATAGAAGAAAATAAAATAAATCTAATTATAAAAGAAGAACTTATAATTAATATGTCAAATTATTATTCAATTACTATAAAAGATAATTTACAATATATTTATTTAACTATGTTTATAATGATATATATAGTAGTTATATTATTCTATTTGAAAGAATCCAATAAAAAACATTATAAATTATTTGAAAAATTTGGCGAAACAAGAGAAGGGACAAATATCTATTCGAGACAAAATGAAAATTTGGAAAAATCTTCTTTATTTTATCCTAATGAACGAGCAAAAGTAACTATAAGACCCTGTGAAATTCTATTTAACAAAAATGGTTCGAGTAAATACATTTTCAAAGATGATTGGAAAGAAATTGCAACGATTAATAATAATACAGGCAATAACAGTATAGATTTGTCATATTCTAAAAAAATAATAACCAAAGAAGGTGTTAACAAATCAGATTTTAATAATTTTAGCGAAGAAACAAGATGTTTTAAAATGAAAAATGATAATAATGATTTGAATACTCGCAAATACAAAGAAAATGCTTTAATATCATATCATAATGATTATACTACAATACAAACAATGGAAGGAGACAAAAATGAATATATGCAGATGAATTTTAACCCCTCGCTATCTGATGAAACTGATTATCATAAATATGTTATAGATAGCATATGTAGTTATACATATGATACTATATTAACACCACCTTTGAAAAATGTTTCTCTATATCGTTTATTTATTGACAACGATAATATAATACAAAATATTGATAAAATTGAAATAAACGCATCAAATAATAGCGTATTTGATACTAAATCTTTCTATTTAACAGAATTATTAGATACAAGTTCAACTACATATTATTATGATAATGATAATAAGGTTTTCAAATTTCAAATAAATAATAATGAGAAAATGCGTGGAATTATTATATATAAGTTTGAAAGAAATCTATTATGCGATAAAGAGGAAATAATATCTTATGACAAATTAATAACAGATTATACTATGTTGAATACGGTTTCTTTAATAAATGTTGATAAATTTATTAAACCTATTGATATAAATAATACAGAACTGACACCTGATATTCTTGATAAGTTTAGAATACCCATTAAGAAAAATGATAATAATAATCTAATTGAATCTTATGAATCTAAGAATTTCACGGACAAAAAAGAAATTTTAGAAATTATAAAAAATCACATAGATGATCGTATAGATATCTTAAATGTTCCAACAAAAAAAGAAATAGAAACCAAAAACAAAGAACTTATAGAATTAGAGAAGATAAAAAATGCTTTTGCCGACAAAATATCTACCATAGATAAATATATAATAAATATAATTACAATGGATTCGCAGAATTACGACGAGGAAACGAAAACATTCTTTAATAAATATTTAAAGACTGGAAAAATATCCTATCAAAAACATATTCAAAATAAAATATTAGAGCCTATAATAAACGATCCCCAATTAAAGGCTACTCTCAAAGATAATATAAAAAATATTGATTACTCTTTCAGCGGCAATGGACAAATACTTGCGATGCCCCATTTTCCTGATGCTCACCGCATTGATAACACAAGTAAAACTCTATCTCAAGGTGGCTGGACTATACATTCATCATTAAATACACTAAAAAATCAAGGACTCAGTGCTATATTAAAAAACAGCAACAGACGCGACAAAACGCATACAATAAGAACTGTACAAACAATAAAAATAGATAACGTTATTTTTTATAGCGGAAATAATTTTGATGGAACGATACTGCTTGAATTAACTTTAACTAGAGGCGGTGCATATACCAGGCGCTTGCCAAAGATTGGTTCTATTAAAATTCCAGATGGATTTACTGTTGATTTTTATAAGATTATACAGGATCAGTATGTGCCTGTGCTCACTTTAGGAAGTGATATACAACGTTTTTCTTATTATTACACGCTTGAACCTGACTATGTTTTGATAAAATGTAATAAAAATTGTAATAGAACAAAACAAGTAACCAAAGAAACTCCTTATAACAGTGCTTATGGGGCAGATGGGATTAATCCTGAAATAACTATAACAATGCCTACTGTTAAATATATATCAGGTTTTGAATTTTATGGTATAAATGAACTATATAATACATCACATAATGCTAAAAATATAGAAGTGTTTGGAAAATCTCAAGATGCCAATGGAGCTTGGATAACTACGAAGGTATTAACATTTATTCTACCGAAAAATGCCAGTTGGAATAACTCGCCATTTTACAAATTGGATATACCAGGTGAATATAAGCAGATTGTATTTAAAATAAATAATAATTGGGGAAATAAAAGTTCAACAAAAATAGGAAGTATTACTTTGCGCCACATACCTATTACTATAAATACAAAAAGTATGAAATTACCAACTAACATATCTGTTAGAATAAATGGCATTACACATGAACTAACTGCGGGTGATTATATTATGAGTGCCGATATTAAAAATAAAATCTACACTTTTACTCATACACAAACAGGTAGGGAAATTGTAAAAATGACGAATGCTAATAACCTTATAATATCTTATGACACACCAAAAGATATAAATTCATTATTGACGTACAATAAAAATAATATATCTTTTGAAAAATTTACTAAAGAAACGCAAGAGAAAAATAATGTAGATAATTTCATATTACTTACATTAAATAAAAATCTTGACACATTTGAAACATATAAAATAGAAGCGTATGTATATAATAATATCAGTTATATACCTAATATTAAATTATATGATTCTTCAAAAAATGAGATAAATAGAGAAAAATACAAGGTAAATATTAAAGATTACCCTAATAATAAAAATATAATTATATTAACACATATATATATAATTGTAGATATATCAATAACAGGTGCGATATATCTAAAAACTACTAAAAATAACAATGATTTGTTAGAATATAATAGAACTAATGTTAATAATATTATAGATGCTGTTAATCAAAGTACCGATGATTCATTTAATTCCAAGAATCTTTATGATTTAAGAGATATTTTTAATATAATTGATAAGGAGGATGAAATAGCCGATTTGGAATTATTACTAATACAAAAAAGTGCTATTAAAAAGAATGAATTTGACAAAACCATATTAAGTATTAGAAGAGATATAGAAGATTATGAAGATGATATAACTATTAATAAACTGAAAAATACCTATTATAATATGGCAAATTTAGATGATATGAGTAATACTAATAACGATAAAGTATATCATAATAAGATAAATATAAAAAATGCGTTGGAAATAACTGATAAAAGTGATAATGTAGAAAAATATAATAAATATATATCATATCAAGACGTAGATTCTGATGCCAGAACACCCAATATAGACAACGCCATGAGCAATGAAATATATAATGTAAAAGACTATGCTAATAAATATATATATTTTACTGTAAAAAGCATATAGAATTTATTAGGATATTTAGGATATTCAAGTAATATTTATATATGTATATATTAGAATTGATAATATAATTATGGATAAAAAAGAAACTAAAAAGACAACAAATAATAAACGCGCGTATTCAGCCGAATCTGCTGAATCTGCCGAATCTTCTAAAAAAATAATCAAAGACTTTATGAAAGGATTAATTACTACAGATGAACTTATTAAAAAAAATAAAGATAAGGGGCAAGTAAAAATTAGATTAGATTTATCTTTAAAAGAATTTAATAAAATGAAACCAGAAAATCTAATAAATATAGAATTTGATTCGACAGTTAAAAATATTTTAAAAAATAAAAATAAAAAAATATTTAATTTTGTATCAAAAAGGGCAATTAATTTTGGGAAAAAATAATAAACTAAAATTTTTTATGATATCTAAGAGATTTCCAATATCTAATACATACTCTGTTTAAAAATATACGAAAGTTGGAATTTGTCAATGTAAAAAACGCATCATTTCTTAATTGATCGTATTCATTCATATCAACAAAAGGGGAACTTTGAGATGTTATATTAGTTTGAGCGGATATTGCGTATAAGTTAGTTGCTTCTTGATTCATAATATTAACGAATTCACTTTCATATTCATTTAATGTTCCGCCGTCAAAAATGGTTTGAATATTAATATGTTTAAATATTCTATTGGGACTTTTATCATATATTGGGATACCAGGTAGATGCTCTTCATCTTCCCATTCGACAATTTTATGTATTCTTTTTAAATTAAATAATAAAAGACATTTTAAAACATTTTTATATGATTCAATACCTGTTCCACACTTTTGTTGTACCATTGTTAAAGCATCTGTTTTTCCATCTAACAGTGCTAAAAAATAACCACGCGGATTATTTACTAATTTTTTTGTTACTGGGTCCCATTGATTATTATAGTCATCCCATAATTCTTCTAAATCTCTCAGTTCTTTTTTATCTTTAGAGTAGATTAATACAGAAAAGGGTATTTTTCTTCTTTCGCTGTCTCTGTATTTTATCCACGAAGGTACAAAATAAACTGGAAGCCATTGTTCAACATAACCAGGTGGTTTAGTATCATCTTCTATAATAATTTCTAAATTTTCTTCAAATGCTATTTCCGAAGGAGTTCTATCATATAAAGATAGTCTTTGTCGAGGCGGTCCTTGTGCCGCACCATTAGGTTGTCTTTGCGAAGCCCTACTAGGTGTTATTGACATTTGTCCAAAAGCGTTTCCAAGAGATGCTACACTTGATGTTCTTGATACAGTACCTGCTTCATTTGATTGTAAAGTATTACTAAAATCAGTTACAAATTTTTCAAAAGCCGGATACTTACCAGTCATTTATTATGTATAATTCTATTTAACATATATATAATAAATTACAATTGTATAATTACAATTCCTTACACATATAAGTATCTTTAAGTGTATATCCTAATTTTCTATAATAATTCCTAACACCAGTACCGCTAATAATAGAAATTTTAGAATATCCTTGTTCTTTTGCTATTTTTTCGGCTTCTTCAATTAATCTTTTACCATACCCTTTATGCTGATAAGATGATTCTATGTTATTGCCAACATTGCTAAGATTTGAATAAACATGTAATTCGCGAATAAGTGCGGAATCGTGCAATATAGGTAATTGTGTTATTTTATCAACATTATTGCAGATACGAAGTCTAATAAATCCAATTAAATATTTAATTTGTTTAACATCGGCTTCAAAAGAAATGAAATACTCTGTTCCTCCACTACCTTGATATGTTGTAATATCAATATTAATATCATCAGGATTTACATTAATATCCTTAACTTCTCGACAACGTATACAATTACAACACCACTTGTTTTTTTTCATATCATCTTGTAATAACTGTCGCATATTAACATATTCGTGTTTATATCCGCCTTTAATATATGTAGATGGAATGTCTCTAATAATTCTATTGAGTCTCTTCCATTTTTGTACTTTTTTCTTAAACTCTTTAATCAATTCATATAGTAAAATATCATCATATGGTTTATATTGACCATTATCATACCATTCTTTAATTTGTGTCCACGGAACAATAGCAGTTGGATATATTTTATATTGATCTACTTGTAATCTTTCGTCATATAGAGAAGAGTCTAACATTTCTTTGTCCATTTCACATGAAGAGCCAGGTAAATTAGGCATTAAATGAATATCTATCTTATATCCATTATCTTTCAATAGTTTTATTGCTTGATATACTTTTTCAATAGAATGTCCTCTTTTAATTTTTTTTAAAACTTCATTATTTGTATGTTGTACTCCTAACTGTACGCGAGTACAATTATATTTTCTGAACTCTTTTATTTCATCAAGATTAATACAATCTGGTCGTGTTTCAAGAGTCAAACCTATAATATGAATCTTTGCATTTTCATTTAATACTATTTCTTCTTCTAAAGAAAGCATATTGCGTTTTTCATAATATGTATTGGCGGCATAATAAGTAGCCGTAATAAAGTAATCCTTATAATTTTTATGATAATTTGACCATGTGCCACCTAAAACAATTATTTCTAATTTATCTACAATATGCCCCATGTTAATAAGAGCATTTACGCGAGAATTAAATTGTAATATTGGGTCAAAATTATTATCATTTGCTCTTAAAACCGCAGGTTCTGTATATAGATATGAACGAGGTTGATCGACCCAATTATTACCTTCGTGGGCTTTTTCATTTGGACAATAAGCACAATTATGACGACAACTAAATTTACCAACTATTTTATTACCTTCATCGTCTATATATTCAGGTGTTCCTGATGTTAATATAGTAATTACTATTACTCCTGAATTAGATTTATTTTTTTTCTTTGTAATTAAATTTTTAATAATGAGATTATCAATATTAAGAGATTTATAGAAATATATAAGATTTGATTTAGATAAAGATATCTTAAATGTTCTTTGAATATGTTTTTGAAACTTTGTAATATCATCATTTGTTTTAATGTGTTCAATACTTTTCATAAATTCTGTTGAAATATTGTTATATTCTTCCTCAGTATATGTTTTATTTTTATGATTATTATTATGTTTTATAATGTTGTTAAAAACAATATTTTCAATATCGTCCATAGATTAGAAAACTATATTGTTTATCATAGTAATGATAATTAATCAATTTTTATTATATCATAATGTTAATATAAATAAGGTAAAACATAAAATATATGGTATAATATGTATATCTTGTAAATAATAGTTATAATAATATTGTAGAAAGGTTATAGTATAGAAGTATAGCAACAGGTCGGCTACACGCACTACTTATTCTTTAATTCTAGAATTAACCCAGATTATTTATATATATATATTTTGAGTACATAACTTAAATTATTTAGAAATTTCTAGAAAACTTTTGAAATATTAGAAAATAAAAAGTTATGTACTCAAATTTAAAAATTAAAAAATATAAAAATCTCTGCTTATCTCAAATTCCTTAAAGGGTAGGATACCCACTCTGTTGCCTTGTTGAATCCAAACCAAAAAATCTTAAAAAATCCTATTTAAAATTTGAGTACATAACTTAAATTATTTAGAAATTTCTAGAAAACTTTTGAAATATTAGAAAATAAAAAGTTATGTACTCAAATTTAAAAATTAAAAAATATAAAAATCTCTGCTTCATAGGATATATTAGAATCTCATAGTATAATTTAGATATTTATAGAAGAGACATCAATTCTTTGATAGATATCCATTTTTCATCCAATTCAAAACCCTCGGCGTATGATATAAGATATTTAGAGTTTTTAACATTTTTAACCCAATAATTATTTTTTAATTGAATACCAATATATTTATCATATTTAGATGATTTACTTGTATCCTCCGATTTTTTATTTTTAATAATATAGTTATATTTGCTTTTATCGCGTAATATACCATGTATTTGTATATCTCCATTAATATATAATAATACTTCACAAACAGCAGAACCGCGATTATCTATTCCCCATTTAGATATATGACCCCTGTTACTATAAGATATATCCGCGCTAACAGCAGTCAAGTTTTTACTACGAAGAACTAACGGACAGTCTCCGTGAGGTCTATGGCCTGATATTATACTATATATTTCGCCTTTATTTAAATATTTTATAACCTTGTTATTTATATATTGACCGTTTCCGTTTTTAAGATTGTCGGAGTAAACAACAGTTCTATTATGAGAAGGTACAGAATAATCTATAATTTTATATCCTTTGCGTTTTTTTGTAATCCCTCCATATTCAGGATCTAATATATATTCATTTAATTCTTTATGAAACCAATTATTAAGACCATAAACCCATAATTTAACATCATCTATAATTTTCTGTTTTTTCGGATCTTTCTGAGTTGAAGGAACATATCCAATATTATTTTTATTAATAGCACCATGAATAAATATGTGTTCGCCAAATATATAGGAGATTTTACCATATTTCAAATATTTAAGTAAATAATTATCATTGCTATTTTTAACATTTACAGGACGCGGTGATACAGAATTTAAAAAACTATTTACTATATCTTCATCACTTATTAATTTAGCATTTTTATTTAATAAAATGGCAAGTTCAACTCTTCTTTTTTCAAATGAAGCAGAAGAACCCATCGTATATTCTAAAATATATTTTAATCTATTTACAATATTGATTTCATAATTGTTTTTCTCTAAATATTCTCTAATACTTATTCTTTCTTTCTCATCAACCCAATAAGGGAATTTATCGTATTTAGATAAATATTTATTAGTCTTAGTTATTTTTTCGGATAATTCGGAATAAAACCGAATTTTATTAGCATCCCTATTACCTATTATAAACTCCACGCGTTCAGGATATTCATCCTTAAATTTTAACAGTATATTGACAAATCTTATATCACCTATGCCACGGTCTTGTGTATCTCCTCCAAATACAAACATACTATTATCTTGTTTAAATTTTAATCTATTTTTTTTAGAATCTACCCACGTGATTACCTTAGATATGCCAACATATTTATGAAAATAATCTAAATTTCCTTCTACATCTGTTAAATAAGCACAAATAGTAATATTTTTATTACCTCCACCAGAAGTAGTACCACTCTTTATTATATCTTTATTATATTTTATTTCATTTTTTGATACTAGTGCTTCGCATTTTGCTAAATAATTTTTCTTGTGTTCGTTTGATTTTTCGCAAAATAACTTATAATTTTCAATAAAACTAAATAATATATTATTTTTAATATATAAAATCATATTATTTATAAACAACTTATATGCTGATATATTATTATTACTAGATATATCATCTGGAGGATTTTCAAAAGAAGAAATCTTACTAATTGTTTCATTTATTAAATCGTATAATATAGTAATTTTTACATTATTATCTTTATATTGGCTAATCTCTCCAACTTTAATATTTAACTTATTTTCATTTTTTATCAACAAATCTTTATTTAGGTAAATTTTATCTCTTAAATCTTTAAGTTCTGCTGATAATTTATTTTTTTCTTCCTTTATATCATCATTGCCATTTTGTAAATTTTTTAATTCAATTTCATCTTTATACTCACCATTTTCTTCTTTAAGTTTTTTTATATCTTTGTTATTAACCTTTATATTTTCTTCATATATATCTATATAATCTTTTAAAAATTTATTTATATTTTCTAAATATTTCTTAATTTCATCATTATTTTTATCTTCATCAACTATTTTTTTATAATAATTGTATTCTTTTTTAAAAATATTTAATAATATATCAATCCATTCATAATCTTTTAATTCATTCAAACTATCTTCTATTATATCTGTATCGTTTTTAATATCACCATTAATATTTTTAATATCGTCAATATCTTCTAGTTTATTATTATTAGTACTTTCTTCATCACTTTCTTTAAATTTGTCAATAGCAGAATCTAATGATTTGTATACACTATTTATTAAAACATTATGTTCACCTATATAATCTTCTCTTAAATCTTTGATATCTTTATTATATTGATTAATTTTTTCAGTAAAGTTTTGTAAATATATAGATTTTTCATCATAATTAACCAACCCTTTAATAATAAACTCTATATTTTTTTCTGTTACACTACCTTCATGATCTATTCTAGGTATTATATCAATTAAATAATTATTAAATATATTGTCATATAATATATTTTTACCAAATGTTATAATAGCAGCCATATTTAATTCATTATCAAAATGATTAGGAGGATAAGAATTTATTTTATTAATTATTATATCTCTTTGCGAATTAAGTAATGATACAAAATTAACATAAAGATTTATGGCTTCCTTCTGCTTTTCTTCCATAATAAACTTATAAATATTTATATTATTTTTAATTTCATTGAGTTCTTTTTTTAAAAATTGTTTATCTCCTCCATTTTGTAATGTAATTATATTTGTTTTTTTAATAATTGAATACAAATCAATATATCTTTTATTATATCTAATATAATATCTATTGTTAGAATGATATATATATCTAAATCTATTATAAATATGTATCTTTTTATTTGTATTAATCATATTTATATACTATTATATAGTAATAAAAAATAGATAGACAGATAAATTAAAATTATATAAAACAATAGTATTAATATATAATTAAAGTAATTAAGATATATAATGGATAATAAATTGGACAATATTGTAGATACTCAAGATACTCAAGATACTCAAGATACTCAAGATACTCAAGATACTCAAGATACTCAAGATACTCAAGAGAAGAAAAAAGCAAAAAGCGTAGATACCAAGAAAGTTCTTGAATATTTCTCAGCATCTATAGATATTACAAATAATTATTCACTAGATGAATATAAAAAGATTTTAACAAATGCTTACAAAGACGCTATGAAGAAAACTAAAAAAAATACTAAATCTAATGATTATATTAATAAAACAGTTAATGTAAAACGCGAACCTACCAAGTATAATATTTTTGTGAAAGAGGCTATTTTAAAACTTAAAGTAGAAAATCCAGATAAACCATATAAGGATCTAATGAAAATGGCGGCGGATAAATGGAATGAAAATAAAATTAATGTTTAATAATATAAGAATATGAATAATAATATTAAAGTAATAATTATATCAATAATATATATAATATTTGATGTAATATGGATTTCATCAAATATCAAAATGTATAATAATAATACGATAAGAATACAAGGAAAAATATCAAATATAACATATAATACAATAATATATATAATTATATGTTATGGTTTATTACTATTATCAATAATACATATTGCAATACCATTAACATTAAATAACATTAAGGATAAAGATACATTGGAAGATAAAATATATAAATCAATACAATATGGTGGTAGTGTTGGGTTTTGTATATATGGTATATATAATTTAATTTCATTAATAATATATGAAAATTTCGAAATTATTTTGGCTATAATAGACACCATATGGGGAACATTTATATACTCGTTATTAACCCTAATATATTTACTTTTGAAATAAAAGCATATATATTAAGTATATACATAATAATACAAGTATTATGATTAATATAATTACATATAAAAATCCTGCTATAAAAACAGGTATTAATGGAATTGCCAAGAATAAATTAGTTATTATAGTTATTAATATTAATACATATATAGGACTTCCAGAATATTCAAAAATTTTAAAATAATTATTAGAATTATAAAAATTTGCATCAATTAATAATTTGTCTTTAATGAATGATGTAGATAGATTATCATTTTTTACAATGTTATTTAAATCAGATAACATCTCGCAGTTTGATGTATTATATAAAACATTTCTAATTTCAGACAATTCTATACAATTATTACTATTATCAGTACTCATATTTAATTATTATATACGTTCTATTATATAATAGTCTTATTTTTTATTTGTTTTAGAACCATTTGAGGTATTATAAGATGTATACATATAATAGCAAAAATATATAAAAATACCAAAAAATATAAGTATCATTATAATATATATAACCATACCTACTATCCCTGATGTTCTGCTAATAGTACAATATAAAGAATCGTCATCTATTGGACATTTTTCAACATTATTAGAACCAGAATTACTCATGACAGCAGCACTCCCACCCGACACTAACCCTCCTGTTATACCGCCTGCTAATCCTCCCAAAATACCACCAGAAGCCCCTGAACCCGTCGCACCTCCCGACGCACCTCCCGACGCACCTCCCGACGCACCTCCCGACGCACCTCCCGTATCATTATCAGGATTTTTTTTACCACCTTGACTACCACCGCCTCTGCCTCCTTTAAAACTTTCACAGTTGTTACAAAATAAGTCTATATTATTCATTAATTATTATATTATTTTTCCTAATATAAAAGAACATTATTATTTATAATATATACTTTTTTATACTTGGGAATAATATGGTAATAAATGTTAGAAAACTTAATATTGCTACGAATATAAGTATCTTTACAATATATCTATTAAATGGGTCTTTATCATTTTTTTTACCACCTCGACTACCACCGCCTCTGCCTCCTTTAAAATTTTCAAAAAATTGCTGTGTCATTATATATTCTAATATAATATATTATAATATAATATAATATTAGAATATATATGTCTAATATTGTAGAAACATTTGCAATAATATTAACCATTATTATTAGCACAAGTATTATAGTATGGTTTATAAATAAAAATAAAAGTTTAGATATAAATTATAATAATTTAATAGAAATAAATAGTTCAAACGATTTAACAAATAAAAATAAAGAAAAATGCACTACTACTTGTGATGCGTTAGACCCCGTTAGTGATCCGCGATATAATATGCAACAAATAATTAAACAATCAATATTACTCGAAGAACATTTAACAAATAAAAATAAAAGATGTAGAGATTGTATTACTAAACACTTTTTACATATTATAGGATTGGTTGAAGAAGCAGAGATGTTGGCTACAAATAAAATAGAAAAATATCCTTTAATTAAAGAATCAGTAATATTATATAATGATTTATTTAAAATATGGATAAAAAATAAAAATCTCAATAATAGTAATGATGATTATATACTATATTGTACAGATAAATTAAGAAATCACAGAAAACAATTGATTGTCATATATTTTTTTAATGAAAAATATATGATTAAACAAGATAAAACACACGAAAATCAAGGATAAAATTATTATATTTTAGATAAATATTTAATACTATTATTAGAAATAGCATGATTAAGAACTTTTTTAATATCTATTATTGCACTATTATGGGCATCTAAATGATGTGGATGAATTTCAGAACCCATTTCAATATTGGGGTATGCACACGGAAATGTTGTAGCATATGTATTAACAGTTGAATATAATGCTACATCCGCTACAATTTGATATTCGCATGAAGAAAAATCGTACTTTCCGTTTATATAAAATTTATTAACTAATTTTTCAGCACCTTTTCGCGATATTATATACATACCAGCACAAGGCAATAAATATCTCCATTTAATAAAATTCTCCTTATTTTTAATAAATAACTCATTATATAAAATTTTTACTGTATTTCCATAAGATATACATAATTGTATTATATCAAAATCTTTAGGAGCATCTTTAATAAGTTCATCATAATTTATATTATATGGTATAAACATATCATCCTCCATAATAACAAACCATTCATTATTTTTATTATTATCGTCGTCTAAACCTGCTTTCATAGCCTTTATATGACTTGAAATACAAGCAAATTCATATTCACAATTAACACAACCTGGATGCTTGCATGTTAGAGGTCTTTTATTTTCAAGTAATATATCAAAATCATCTGGTGTTATAGCAGATACTCTATAATTCTTAATATTTCGGTTATTAAATTGATTTTCCATAAATACCCGTCTTTTAATACTTCTGCTAAGATTAATCCAATAATGTACAAGATTCATTATATTTTTTATTATAAATTATTATAATCTTATTAAAATGTTAATCTTATATAAGATTTATAATAATTTATTTTTTAATAATGTGGTATTGTAGTTATAATATTTTTATTATAATAAGATAAATGAAGTTAGAACTTAAAAAATTTGATCCTACTAAAATTAAAAACGATTCGGTAGTAGTTTTTATAGGTAAAAGAAACACAGGTAAAAGCTATTGTATGAAAGATATAATGAGTTATAATAGAGATATACCTGTAGGTGTAGTAGTTTCTCCTACAGAAAGAGCAAATGGATATTTTGAAAAATTTATACCGAAAATGTTAATATATGATGATTTAGAAGAAAAATTAGTAAGCAAATTTTTAAATAGACAGATAAATATAACAAAAGATAAAAAACGTGATTTAGAAAAACATGGTTCATCTACTATAGATCCTAGAGCATTCCTAATATTAGACGATTGTATGTATAATAAAGCAATTATGAAAGATAAAAATATAAGATGTATTTTTATGAATGGCCGTCATTATAAAATTTTTTTACTTATAACTATGCAGCATGGTTTGGGTTTACCTCCAGATTTACGCTCAAATATAGATTATGTCTTTATTTTTAGAAATAATATAGTAAAAGAGAGAGAAAAAATATATAATCATTACGCGGGTATGTTTCCTACATTTGATGTATTTAATCAAGTAATGAATCAATGTACTGAAAATTATGAATGTCTTGTAATAGATAATAAAACACAGTCTAATAATATTAATGACAATGTATATTGGTATAAAGCACAGGATAGTAATTACAAAATGTGTTCTCAAAATTTATGGGATATGCAATCTTTGCAAGATCAAAGAGATTTGATGGGTATTAATAATGACGACGAAGACGAAGACAATGAAGACTTCGATCCTGGTGTTTTTATGAAAAAGAAAAATACAAAATTAATTAAAGTTAAAAAAAATCAAAAATATTAAAAAAACCTTAACGTTTTATTTTTAATAGTAATATTATCATCAATTACTATTTCCTTAATTTCTTTATTATTATTTTCAATTGGTGCCGGCATTTCCATCTTCGTATAAACTTCATTTTTATATTTTTTTTTATTGTCGTTTGATTCTTTAAAAATATTTTCAGTATTTTTTTTAATATTATTAAATATCGAGGTATTATAATTGTCTTGATTATCTTCTTTTTTAAATATATACGTTTCACTTTCTTTTTTTTTATATATTTTATTTGTAAATTTGTCATTTATACTATTACTAATAGTTATAATATTATTCTTATTTTTATCGCCATCTTCAGCGTCTTCACCCTCATCTTCCTCAGCGTCTTCGCCCTCCTTTTCCTCAGCGTCTTCACCCTCATCTTCCTCAGCGTCTTCGCCCTCCTTTTCCTCAGCGTCTTCACCTTCATCTTCTTTAGCGTCTTCACCTTCTTCACCTTCATCTTCTTCAGTGTCTTCACCCTCCTCTTCTTCAGCATCTTTAGCATCTTCACCTTCATCTTCTTCAGCATCTTCACCTTCATCTTCTTCAGCATCTTCACCTTCATCTTCTTCAGCATCTTCACCTTCATCTTCTTCAGCATCTTCACCTTCATCTTCTTCAACATCTTCACCTTCATCTTCTTCATCATCTTCACCTTCATCTTCTTCAGCATCTTCACCTTCATCTTCTTCAGCATCTTCACCTTCATCTTCTTCAGCATCTTCACCTTCATCTTCTTCAACATCTTCACCTTCATCTTCTTCAGCATCTTCACCTTCATCTTCTTCAGCATCTTCACCTTCATCTTCTTCAGCATCTTCACCTTCATCTTCTTCAACATCTTCACCTTCATCTTCTTCAGCATCTTCACCTTCTTCACCTTCTTCACCTTCTTCTTCTTCAGCGTCTTCACCTTCTTCCTCTTCCTCTTCACCCTCTTCTTCCTCTTCTTCCTCTTCTTCTTCAGCATCTTCGTTTACCTCTTCATCTTTATTTTTATTTTTATTTTTTTCTTTATTTACGTTTTCATTTTCCTTTTTAACATTATTTTTTTTACCTGATTCTATTTTATTTTTATTATCACCAACTATTAGTTTTTCACGAGATTCTTTAATATTTTTATTATATTGAGTATTATTATCTAAATTATCTTGTATTTGCTGAAATATATCATCAAATGGTATAAAATCTCTAAAAGTTTTTTTAATAATTAATCTAAAATTCTCTTCAATTATATTTAAATTATTTTGATATTCAGAATCTTTGATATTCTTATTATTGAATAAATAAGCATTTTTCCAAGAAAATATTGATATATTTATATAACACTTATGAATAAAATCTTCAGGTAAAGGAATTTTTATTTTAATATTATTAAACTCGTCTTTATATTCATAAATTTTTATTTTAATTGTTATTATAATAATATTTTTTATAAGGTCTGCTAAATATTTACATTTAGTTGTTTTAACAATTTTTTTGTACTCTTCATATATAATATTATTATTCCATTTTTTAATTTGAACAAGTTCTTTTTGAAATTCTTTGATACTCCCCTTCATTTTTGAGCATTCTCTCCATATTTCATATATTCGTTTAGATAATGGTATCGTAATTACATCCTGTATGTGCTCAATATATTCATTGCGTGTGTCTATTAAACCTTCCATATATATATTAAATATTAATTAATATTCTTTATATAGACGCTTAATTATCTATATAAATTTGTATTACTTAGATTTTAATTTTTTTACTTCATTTGTTAAATAATTAATTTTTTCATTCATATTTTTAATTGCTTCTATAAATAATGGTGCTAGTTTTTCATAATTTACTGTTAAATAATTACAACCAGACTTTGATACTAAATTTTTATCCTTATCAATAATACTATCAAATGGTGCCAAATTAACTATTTGTGGAAGTATTTTATTAACTTCTTGAGCACTTAATCCTATATCTTCTTTATTTTTAGCAAAACAATTATTAATTGCTATATCATTTGGAATATAATAAAAACCATTTAATTTATTTATAATATCAATAGGATTCTTTATGTTTGATGTTATAATTTTCAATCTATTATCTGAAAACCCTGAGATAATTTGACCTGTTGCAGAAATATTTCCTGTTACATCTAATCTATTTATAGGCTCTATATTACCTCCCCCTCCTATTTTAACATTAGATGAATAATATATATGATTTGTCGAATTTATAGAATTCCAATAACTTAAACTACCTGTAGAACTTCTTATTCTAACATAATTACTAACATTAGTGTCATTAGTATCAATATAAGATTTTAAGACATTACTTGTTATACCTACATAATTACTAACATTAGTGTCATTAGTATCGACATAAGATTTTAAGACATTACTTGTTATTCTAACATAATTACTAACATTAGTGTCATTAGTATCGACATAAGATTTTAAGACATTACTTGTTATTCTAACATAATTGCTAACATTAGTGTCATTAGTATCGACATAAGATTTTAAGACATTGCTTGTTATTCTAACATAATTGCTAACATTAGTGTCATTAGTATCGACATAAGATTTTAAGACATTACTTGTTATTCTAACATAATTACTAACATTAGTGTCATTAGTATCGACATAAGATTTTAAGACATTACTTGTTATTCTAACAT
>Ga0208966_1000142_pt1 | contig 22916 bp, 38 predicted proteins | sample GreLakmeHU45MSRF_FD_187701 | JGI IMG/M metagenome (GOLD analysis project Ga0208966, IMG submission 187701) | Freshwater lentic microbial communities from great Laurentian Lakes, MI, USA - Great Lakes metaG HU45MSRF (SPAdes) | ecosystem: Environmental > Aquatic > Freshwater > Lake | place: Great...
AATTGTTAATTTTATTAAAACAAATAAAAGATTTAGCTTTAGAAGGAGTAAAATGAAACAATTAATTTTATCAATAACTAAGTATTTTCAAATTACTAAAAAACAAAAATCATACAAAGTAAAAGAATTTTCAGGTGTTAGAAATTGGGGTTCTGAATGAAAGTTTACGATCTTTCTGAAGAACAACCTTATATCCAACAAATGCCCAAAGGTGAATGCACTTATTGCGACCTAGAGTATGATAAGCCTACTGGCTTCTTTCCGCCTCACACAGCGTCTCCTAGGTGCCAATCAGGGCATTATAACCACTGTACTTGTGACACCTGTTTTTAGGAGCTTATGAAAAACATTAACTTTAAACATTTTATTCGTTTATATAAAATTAATCGTTTGTCTGGTTATAATATTTTTCAATCAGCATATCTAACATTGCGCGGTAAAATTGATTCACTTGGTCTTCACCTTTGGGAAGGCATGAATGAACACATTCAAGAAGATCTTGAGCTTGAATGGTGGGATTCAATGAAAGAAAGTTTAAGAACTTAAGATGTATATATTAGCCATATTAGGATTAGTTTCTTTTATTACTTTTTTATTTGCGTTTACCATATTATTTGATTAGGAAGTTTATGATTATAGTTCCACTTGTTGCGTTAGTCAGTTTTATTTTAATATTAATATTGTTCTCTATTTAATAAAAAAGGAAAATTATGTCAGTTAAAGCAATGAAAAATGTTATTAATCAACCAACTATGCCGCAAAATTATTACGGTATGAGTCTTGCCATAAACAATGTTAGCATTGGTGATAGTTTGTATCTTGGCGACCGTAATACAGTTGATTTATTAACAGTATTAGATGTTTCATTTCATGGTGAAATGTATTATCTTACTGTTGTAGATGCAAACGCACATCAATTTACGATTAGATACGAAAACAATTCTCGTGTAAACATTAAGCAAAAATAATTATCTACAATATTATGGAGACACATTATGTCATATTCAGTAATGCTTAACAGCAACAGCCCAGATGCTATAAGTTTAAGTAGGACAAGAGATTTATTAAACGATTTAGTTAATGCTTATAATACAGATCCTGCAAAGATTACAGGTCTTAGTATGGACATTAATGAAATTGATAAATTAGCTCGATGGGCTGATAAACTCGTTAAGCTAATGAACGTTACCGGTTCTACCGAGGACGTTATATTAGAACCAGCTGGACTTATTTAAACATGGGCCCAGGTGGCGGAATAGGTAGACGCAAGGGGCTTAAACCCCCTCGCTATGAAAATGGCGTACGGGTTCGATTCCCGTCTTGGGCACTTGGCAAAGGATTATTGTGAAAGATCATATTACGTATGAACAATTTTTAGAAAAAGTTACTAAAATTCACAATGCGCAAAGTGGAGTTTGGCGTTATGGCCAATCTTATTTTAATGTTTTGTCTTCTGTTCGTAGCGATATAGCTGAAGCTATTCGTGGAACTTTGCATGATCCATTTCATAAAGATAATCTTTTACAAGAAACTGAGACTTTTATCAAGTCTCTTTGGTAAGATATAAAACAGCACTAACAGATACTAGATGGAGAAGTTATGGACGTAGCAGTAGTTATTGCAGCTATAATAGCAGCGATTGCTTCAATCATTGTTTCAATTATTGAATTTAAATCCACAAGATTTTCATACGCAGAATAGGATAAATATATGTACCAATCTCCATTCGCTTGGTATGAAAATGCCGTATGTAAAGGGTATTCATATTTGTTTTACCCTAAAGAAGCTGAACGGCCACAAGCCAAAGATCGTCGTGAACAAAGTGCAAAAACACTTTGTGCTGTTTGTCCTGTTTTAGATTCTTGTAGAGAGTATGCTAGACAAAATCGTGAGTTCGGTGTTTGGGGTGGCGAAAATGAAGAAGAACGATTTCTTGCTGGTTATCAATTGCCTAAACACGCTGGACCTCATAGTGCTAGAAAATTAAAACTTAAACGCAAAACTATACTTGAAAAAGAAAGTCTATGACAAAACAAATTACAGACCTTATAGATAATGCTATTAAACAAATATCAGGAAGACAATTAGTTTCATCTTTAGAGATGACTGATCTTCTTCTTGACATTAGGCTTCATCTTATGATTGATGAAGAATTAATTAAAGAAAATTCTAGATGAAAATTGGCGTATTACTTTGGCCACAAGCAACTTCTATTGCGGAAATGCGCAAAGCATGGAAGACTGTCGATGCAATGGGTGTCGACAGCATCTGGACATGGGACCATTTTTTTCCGTTGCGTGGCGACCCAGAAGCCGCACATACTTCTTTGTTGCGTTCTATTTATTTGTCTGATTCTCGATTCGAGTGTTATTCATTGCTCGCAGCAATGGCTGCTGATACGTGCCATGCACAAATTGGTGCACTCGTTTCGTGCTTCACCTATCGCAATCCACAACTGCTTGCCGACATGGCGCGCACTATTGACCACATCAGTAATGGACGTTTTGTGTTGGGTCTCGGCTCTGGTTGGTTTGAGCGCGATTACACCGAGTACGGCTATCACTTCGGCACAGCCATTGAACGACTCAAGTTGCTTGAGGCTGGATTGCCAGTCATCAAGTCACGTTTGGCAAAGCTCAATCCACAGCCCGTAAACGGATCTATTCCAATCATGATTGGTGGCGGTGGTGAGAAATTTACGTTGCGCCTTGTTGCAGAGCATGCCGATCAATACAATTACTGGGGTTCACCAGAAACTTATGCTAATAAGATTAAGATTTTAGATGAGTGGTGTTTAAAGATTGGACGTAACCCAAAAGAAATTGAACGCACTGTTTCTGTTTATTCAAATAAAGTAACTTTAGAATGGTATGAAGCTTACAAAGAAGCTGGTAGCGAACACATTATTTTAGATTGTTTTTATCCATTTGATTTTAGTAATCTTGAAAAATTAATTGAGTTTAATCAATGAATTCTTTATTAAGAAAATGTTCATCACTTACAATTAATAAAACTTCTTGTAAGCGTATAGCTTTAAGGTTTAGTCCTTATTGTAGAGCTCATGAACAACCACATAAAAGAAAATATTCTTTATGATTTCATCAATACTTTTTCCAGGACCTTTTGAACCAGACTTTAGACCAATAATTATTTTAATAACAGTTATGACTTTTTTTATAGCTTATGTTATTAAAAAAAATTGGCATTACATTAAAAATAATATTAATAACGAATGGGAAAATTAATAATTATCATAAAAAGAAAAACGTATCATCCACTATAAAAATTGAGGTTATATCATGAAAGCAAACTTTGACGGTATTGAAATTGAAGGCACTCCTGAAGAAATTGGTTTAATAATAGCTAGCATCCGTAGCAAGTCGCTCGTTATGGAAAGAAATATTGTTGCTAAGCCAATAATTCAAACAACTACTTTCAACACTCCTACTTCTGCTATTTTAGAAGAAGGCAATGATGAAAAATTAGATAATTTTATTAAAGCTCTTTTTCGTTATCGTTCAGACAAAACAACTGCCAATGGAAGAGCCCCTTATGTTGTAAGACTTCTTGCTACTGGTGAACAATATAGCATTAAATCTTTAATGCGTATTTCTGGAGGTAATCAAAATTTAGTATCAAATGCTATTAAAAGAGCAGCAGATGCTGGTTGCATTATAGAAGTATCTGGCAGTACTAAAACTTTGACACGAAACACTCGAGTTCAGCTTAAGGGTTTAGGAACAGTAGAACAAGCTGCTGCTGTTAAACTTTCTATGTCACCTTCCAAACAAACGCCAAAAGAAATTACTACAACTACTTGGAACAGTGCGCCAATAACTAAAATTGGTGCAGAGTTTAATCGTTCATAAAGGAGCATGTTATGGGGATGGATGTATATGGGCTTAAGCCCAAAAATGAAAAAGGCGAATACTTTCGCAATAATGTTTGGTGGTGGCGTCCACTTTGGGATTATTGTTTAGAAAAACATTTTGCTGTTGCTGGTAAAGTGGAAGATGGCCACTCTAATAGTGGTCATGGTCTTAATGCTGGCGATGCAAAAAAATTAGCAACTTTTATAAAAAAAGATCTTGATTCCGGCAAAGCTTTAAAATATGCTCAAAAACGTGAAAAAGAATTTGCTACTCTTCCTGATGTTGCTTGTGAATATTGTGAAAGTACTGGTAGTAGAACCTGGCAGCCCCATCAAGGGCCAAATAGCACTGACGCAATTAAGATTGAAACATGTAATGGTTGCAAAGGAAAAGGAAATGTTAGACCTTGGATAACTCAGTATCCTTTTGATATTGATAACCTTGCAGAGTTTCAAGAATTTTTAGATAATTGCGGTGGCTTTAGTATACACTGATACTGTTGCTTATTAGAATAAGGAGTAATTATGGCTAATTCAAAACCGTTAAAAGATTATGGCCAAGAATCATTTACCCTTGCTCAGATAAAAGCTTATCGTAAACAAGATGAGCAAGAGCGTAAAGCAAAGAAAAAAGAAGCTAATCGAATAGGTACCAAGTAAGGCTAGGGGCGGTATACCCTCACTCTTATAAGGTGTTGAAAGGTTAGTTGGTCCACGTGGGTTCAAGCCCCACCCGCCCTACTAAATGGAGTTCTAATGTCTTCAGATGATTACATTTTGAATGCAGATAAAATATTTCTTGAAGAAATTAAAATTCATAATGATTTGATTGAGACTAGCTCTCAATTGCAAGCTATATTTTCACGTATTACATTATCAGGATTTGCTGTTTCAGATTCTATTTCGATATTTATCGATTGCATACAAAAAAAAGAATTTGATAAAGCAAGAAAAGTATTACAGGATGCAGTATACTCTTTATCTAACCTAGCTGATGGTTTAGTATCAGCTGTAGATAAACTAAATTCTGGAGTACTTGATAATGGCAAAGAAACCAATAGGGGTTAGATCAATCGAAGATTTTGATATCTTTAACTCTGAAGATAATGGATGGCGTCAAAAAGCTGCTTGCAATGGTATAGCTACATCTACTTTTTTTGGTTCTCCAAAATCAGATGATATAGCAGTTGCTAAGTTAATATGTAAAAAATGTTCTGTAAATGCTAGTTGTTTGAAGAGTGCATTAACATATCAGTATCATGGTGTTTGGGGAAATACAACTGAAGAAGAACGTAATTACATATTTAAAAAAATATTGAACAATGATATATCTACTCTTGATTTAAAGACTTGTTCTAAATTGGTTTCTTTGTTTTAACTTATATTAAATATAAAAAAACACTATTACACTTTTGGAGGCGTTTTGTGTTTAATCCAATTATTGATAACGATAATGATGACGATATTTTTGATGATAATAAAACTCTTTCTAGTTCAAATGAAAATAATTCAAGCAATCGGAAAAAATATTCTGATTCTTTAGACAGTGTATTTGACGATCTTTTTAATGGCAAAGATGTTGATAGTTCTAAGATAAGTGATCTGATTGAAAAGTTTGGTTCTCAGATACTTAAATCAATTGGTAATATTCGTTTTGAATTATCTTCAACTTTTTATGATTCCGCTTCAAGATGGTTTTTTGAATATAAAACTGATAATACTTCTTTTGCTGCATTCTCTTACTTAACAGATCAAAGTAATGGTAGATATCCTTTGTACCAAAAATTTTATGAATTAGAAGTTGACATTGTTAAAAGACACATTGTTTGTTCATTTTTAAATACTACATTTCTTACAGATACTGCAATAAGTTCTTTTGAAAAAATAAGCAAAATGTTTAATGCTCCTATTGATTCTAGATATGTTAAAACATACTTTGAATCAGTTTTTGAAATGCTTTATTTTACTAACATCCAAGATATTGGAATGTACAAAGCTTTAGGAAATGAACTATCTTTGCCATTAAAAGATTCCGTTGTTGACGGTTCTAGTACATTAAATTCTCTTGTTAACAATCAAAGAAGAAATTCATTGTTTGTTGATTCTCTTACTGATGAAATAAAAAAATCCATTGCTACTCATATTAAAGAAGAAATGAGTGAATATGAATATAAGTATGAAGAAAGTAAATAGACTATCGATAAGCATTATGTCTTTTGCTGCTATGTCTGCTATTAATTACACAATTATACATAATCCAATTGTTTTATTAGCTTCATTTATTCTTTTAATACATGAGCTTGGGCATTATTTAATGGCTAAAAACTTTGGTGCTGATGTTAAGTTTCCTATATTTATACCTTTAATAATAATGTCAGTTGGTATTACGCAAGTCTTTGACTTAGAAGATAGATACAAATCAATGGTTGCTTTAGCGGGACCAATGTTAGCTAGTTTATTTATAATTGCTTTAATCTTATTTAATTTTACTTATAAAATATTCTCAACTAAAATATTATTTCTATTTTTATTTGGTGAAATTGTATTTAATTATTTGGGTTTAGACGGTAAACGTTATAGAAAGTTTAAACAAAATAATTTATCTGTTTCATTATCATAATAAAAAAAAACAAAAAACTCCATTAACCACTATTATCAAGTATCATCTTGAAAACGGAGAAATTTAGAAATGAATGAAACAGTATTAAATAAAAAAAAAGATTTAGAACAAAAGATAAATTCTTCTTTAGATAATATGTATTTTGATGTTCAAGGATTTGATCCTACTAACATTGCGGAAAGCCAAGTAGCTAGGCTTCTTACTAAAGTTGCTGTTGGTTCCGTTACTGTTTTATGGTCTCTTATGGAACTAAAAAATTTATTAAAACTTAGAAAAACTTTGAAAGGTTAACTATGTCTGAGCATCCGGAAAGTATTCCGGAGTCTATATCTTATGATAGATTCCCATTCTCCGCTAAAGCAAGTTTGGGAATTCAATCAGATTTACAGGCTCAATTACAAACTTTAAATGAACGGATTGACAAGATTGCATCAAATGTATTAGTTGGCGATATGCCTCTTATTAGATTTGTTTTACAGACTAGTCATGATAAATCTGAGCTAAAGAAATTTGCAAAAGCTGTTGACAGAATTGCAGATTTAATTGAGTCTGTTGATCAATTAGAATCTAGACTTAAGATAATAGAAACTGCTCAAAAAGATCCACAATGGTTTGCTTTTGCATTTGGAGATTTTTCTCAAGAAATAGATAATGATTTGGATCAAATATTTAATTAATTTTTAATTTATTCTATATATTATATTGGAGTTTTATGTCTAACAATATAAATTATTCTATTCAAACAGCAGAGTCTGGTGCTGTTGTAATGCGTTCTAATGTTAAGTCATTTAACTTAGATCACGTTACAGATAAAGATATTGTTTCTTTCTATAGAAACTTTTCTTCTTTTGCCATGTTCGATACTGGCCTAATGCCTAATTCTGCAACTGGTGTTTTGGCTATTCGTAGCGCTGGCAACCATACTCAAATTACTTTTCAACACCAACCGCAAATTAATTATATTAACTGGGGGGATAGTGAAGGCGATAGAAACGCTAAAACATATTTAGTTGCTCAGCCTTATCGGATCTGGATTGGTGATTTGGTAGATGGAGATATGTTTGGTGCTAGAATGTTTTATAGCCCATACCCAATTACTTCACCTGATCAACAGTTGTATCACCTTAATCTTCCCAATACCAACTGCAAAGGGTATCGTGGAAATGGTGTAGGCTGGCAATGTTTGTACCATAAAGATAGTTGGCAAAAACTTCCTTTTAATGAAAAAATAATTAAATTTGCAGAACGTTGCTCCGGTGTTGAAACATACAATGATGCTAACATGAGCGAAACCGATGGGCCAAGATTTTATCAAGAAAACCATTTCCCTGAGCATGTTTGGGATCCTACTGCGTGGCAAGAAAAAACTTCTGTTGATGGTCTTGATTGGGTTTTAGACGCCGCTCAATGGATGCCTATTTTTGTAAAAGATCAAGACAATCAAGACAGGCATTATTATGATACTGCGGAATCTCCTAATGCTGTTCCATTAACTATCCAAATGGCAATGTTAGGTGATTATCAAGGATATTATACTGATCATCTTCGACCAAAACCTATTAACTCTTTAACTCGTTCTGATTTAAAATTAGAATCTAAACCTGTTATTAACTGGATTGCCCGTGCACACAATACTTCTTTAGAAGCTGATGTTGCTTATAACGCCATGGAAGAAACTTCTTCTCTTAGGCTTAAGATTACTTCAGCTCCAGTAACAGGCGGGCATGATATTGATGATGAAAATGAAAATGATGATTCAAATTATGTTACCATAACCTGTCCAATTAGTGGAGAACCATGTAGCTGTGATGAAAATGAAATGTTTCATGACAAAACAGGTAACTCATATTGCGAACCTTGCTTTAGTGAAAACGCTGTTTATTGTGATAATAATGATCAGTATTTACATCCTGAAAGTGATGTTTTGCACTATGATGAGATGAAAGGTATGTGGATAGATACCTCATGTGTAGACTCTTTTACTTGCACGAATTGCACTATGTTTCATTGGGTTCCAATCAATGATAAAACTTCAGTTCTTCCTATTTATACGTCAAAAGACGGTCAAGAAATTTGTAAACATTGTGCAAAAGAATATGCAAAAATGCATAATCTTTCTTATGAGTTGTGTTCTTCTTGTGAAGATGATGTTGTTATCACGGATTCTAATTGGCAGAAAAATTTTATTAGTCCTCTAAAAGAAATCACTATTCAATCTAATAGTTCTAATTTAAACAATGCTGATTCTTCTGTATTACCTTTTACAATAGAAACATCAGCAAAATATTTCTGTAAGAATTGCGCTGGACACTATGCGTTATGCCCTACTGGACATTATATCAATATCCATCAAGAAAATTTGATTCAGCTTCCTAAAACTTATCAAATAGATATTTTTAACATTGAGACAGAATCTTTTATGAAAACTGAAATTACTCATTTATGCATGTCGTGTTGTAACCCAAAATTTTTAAATGGTGATGTTTCTTTTGACAATCTTATAAATTTATCTGATCCATTTAATGACGCTGCAGAATTGCTTGTTACAGATCGTTATGTTAAGTCTGTTTTAAGTGGTTTGATAAATCAAACTTCTTTTGCAATAACCAAGCAGTCTGAAGAAGAACCTTTCTAATTATATATAAAATAAACGAGTCTACTTATAGGAGTACTTATGTCTAACGCTACACAAATCACACTAGATGATTTAAATTATTTTTGGCTTCCAAATGGAGCACCGTGTTTCTTAGCAAACAGAGTTGATATTTGTAATGATATTGAATCTTTAGGATTTCAAATTTATTATTTGATTGGCCATAAAGGAATTACGGTAAATAGCACTACAACATATAAGCCTGGTTCCCCAACAATTACTACCCCTAGTACAACATATAAATCTAAAATGTTTAAAGTTGTAAATAACTTTGTTGGTCGCGCTGTTAGCATCGTTGAAGAAGACTTTGGTATTGATATGGTTTCCATAGAAGACGAAGCTCATTATACAATGCCAGCGATTCCTCATGTTATTGTTGATAAGCTTGATGAATTCTTTAGATTAATTCATGCTAAACACGGTTCTGAATCAATTGTTCTTCTTACATATGACACCACAAAAGAAGGTTCTGAAGGTTGGGGTATATTAGTTCCAGAACAAACAAATACTTCTACACATTGTAAGTATGATCCAGATTCTATTGTAGATCTTAAAGAAGATCATATAATGATCGTTGGTTCCGTCCACAGCCATCCCGAAATGCCGGCTTATGCTTCTGGTACAGATCACGACGATCAATCAGATTTTGATGGTTTGCATATTACATATGGTTGGCAGAAGTCTGTTGCCAATGGCGCTACTCAGTATCATTTAGAATTGCAAATGGGTGGAACATCTTATACTCTTATGGCTAAGGATGTGTTTGAAGATTTTATTCTTCAAAAAGAACCAGATCCTGAAGTGTTAGCTTGGAGCGATAAAGTAAAAAAAGCACTCCCCCCGCAGCACCAGCTGGCGGGGGTTACTACGGTGGGTACGGGTATAATACCGCTCAACCAACCAATCAAGCCTACAACGGTGTACACACCTGGTGGCAGTAGAAGAGTAAATAAAAGAGATCAAGTAATTCCATTTGATAAAACTATTTATTCTGGAACTATTGTTGCTGAGATTGACATATCTGGTAATTCTTCTATGATTTGTCCATCTTGTTTACTTGCTTTGTTTACAAGTGAGATATACCAAGGAAGTAGTTGTCCAGCTTGTGACATTCCCATTGTCCCTATGAATAATGGTATTGAAGATATAATTGATTCAATTGATATTTATAATATGGAGCGTAATTTTTCTACTTTTTCTTCTTATTATCTTTGGGCTACAGATGGGAAACAAAATAAAGATTTTATAATGTTAATAAAACCATCTGATTCAAGAGTTGATGATATATTAAATGATAAGTCTCCTTCTTTTTTTGGAGCTGATGATATTTTAGAAGATGAATCTATATTTGATGAAGATCTATTGGACAAATGGTCAAACATAACTCTTTGTTGTGGAATGGCTTTAGACGACGAAGGTACACTTTGTGCTTGTCCGGTAACTGTGTTGCCAGATGATATTCAAGATTTTGATGAGGCACTTTCTGCTCAAAATATTAAAATGTATGATGCTCATTCAGTATGTGAATCTTGTGCTCATTATTATCTTCCATCTTGCCCAGATTATCGAGATGCTGTTATAAAGTTTGCCGTTGAAGCTGAACTTCCAAAAGAACCATTATACGGTTGTTCGAGTTGGGAAGCATACAAAAACTCAAGTGACTACTCAATGGAAGGTTGGGGTAACTATGGAGTCTAAAGAAAAAAGATTTGTAATTGTTGGTGCTGGTGGTATTGGTACTTGGCTTGCTGAAGGCGTTGCTCGTCTTTTGGAATGGAAGTATCCTAACTCAGCATTGATTATTGTTGATGGTGACAACTATGAAGAAAAGAATAAAGAACGTCAGCATTTTACAAAGATGGGCAATAAAGCTTCTGTTAAAGCTTTAGAGCTTACTCAGCAATTTAATAAAACTACTTTTATTCCAGTTCCTAAATGGATTGTTGGAGATGAATTTCAAGGAGTCACAGATGATGATTCTCCTAAGATGAAAGCTTCTGATCTTTTGACTGATGGAGATGTTGTCCTTGCCGTAGTAGATAATTTTGCTGCTCGTAAAATATTATTTGATGCTGCATCGCACATAGATAATATCGATGTTTTTACCGGTGGAAATGATGATGCTTTATTTGGATCTATCTATCATTATCAACGTCGTGATGGTGTCGACATTACAGAACATCCAGTAGTGTACCATCCTGAATATGAAAATCCACCAGATAAAAATCCAGGTGAACTATCTTGTCAAGAACGAGCTGAGATAGATGGCGGTACTCAACTTCTTGCTACTAACATGGCAGTTGCTTCTATTATCTTAGGGCGGATTAACCATGTTATTGTCGAAGGAAAAGATCCAGAAGTAACTGAGATCTATTTTGATTTGGGATTAGGAATGGCTCAGCCTTATGATAGGCGTGTAGTTCAAACCAAAGTTTCAGTGTAATAAAAACAAACTAAACATAAGGATAAATATACTATGAGTAATATTAACGAAAGTGGTTCATCAGCCCAGAAGTCCGCTTCTGGGGTAGCAAACGTTAGGTTCGGCGTTTACAACCAACCTACTCCAATTGCAGGCAAATCTATTAAAGATGCGCGTGAGCAATTTGGCAGGTTGTGGGGTATCCCAACAGACGCAATTGCTTACAAGGGTAAAGATAAGCTTGACGAAAACTATGTTATCCAACCAGGAGACAACGTAGAGTTTCACCGCCGTGCAGGCGAAAAGGGCTGATATACAGTCCTAAAGTTTGTGGGGGAGGGTTCTCTGATCGGGTATTCTCCCCCACATTTATTCTATTCTATTTTTACATAGGGGTAAAATAATGCTTTTTTCTCAAATAAAATTAGGCATGCCTTCTATCTGGCTTAAAAGTTCAGATGTTTATCGTTCTATCGAAACTATATCTGATTTTAATGATCGTGATTACTTTACCATTGATAGCAATAAAGGTTTTAGTAAATTTGTTGACGGCCAATGGAAATCTATTTTAGTTGAAATACCTAATCGTGATAATCCAGACGAAAATATTGAAATAGTTACTTATGATTTTACTGTAGCTTATCAATATATGGTTGCCGATAAAACTGGATTTGTTTCTAAAAAATCTACTTTTCTATATCCAGTTTTTACAAAACCAGATGAACTTCTTTCAATGTACGCTGGATTAATTTCTTCATTGCAATATTCTTATCGTCAATCTTTTTGGTCTGACGACAATGATTTAATGCCAATCCAGTTTATATTCATATCTCCGTTTGCATGTCCTGAAGATTATTTGCATTTGTTTGCAAACATTGAATTTGATCTTCCGAATTTAGATGAGCTTTCTACAGTACTTGCACACATTGAAACTTCTACAGATTCCTTGGTCTTTGATTCATCCAAAAAACAACAAATTGCTAAAGCAGGTTTGGGTTTAACTGAATCTTCTTTTATTAATCTTTGTTTAACTTCTGTTGTTGAAACTGGTACAGTTGATCCAGAAGTTATTTATAATATGAAAATGGCTGATATCAAACGCAATGGTATCTTAGAAATTAAAAAGCCGACTATAACATTTGATCAAATTGGTGGCCTTGATAACGTCAAGCAAATAATTAATCGTAATGCTATTCTTTGGCATAACCCAGAAAAGGCTAAAGAGTTTGGTATTTCTCCGATTGCTCGAATGCTTATGGTGGGTATTCCAGGTACTGGTAAATCTGCTATTTGTGAAGCTACTGCAAGTGCTCTTGGTTTAGATCTAGCACGAACTGGCGTTAGCCAAGTTATGAATTCTTTTGTTGGCCAATCAGAATCTAATATGCGTAATGTATTTAAGCAGATTGGTGTAATGGCTCCATTGTGTGTTTGGATTGACGAGTTTGGTCGAGACTTATCCGGTGGAGCAAGTAGCTCACATGTAGATGGTGGCACCACTGACCGTGTTCATGGTGAGTTTTTGACTGGTCTTCAAGAGCTTCCTAAGAATGTTTTCTTAATGTGTGCTGCTAATCAACTTGAAAACCTTCGTCCAGAAATGCTTCGCGCAGATAGATTTGATAAAATAATGTTTGTTGGTCTTCCATCTTTCATGGAAAGAATCGATATTATTAAAATCTATCTTGATGGTATAAATACTGATCATGCATTTGAATACGAGCAGTTATCTGAAGCAACTCAGTATTTTACTGGTGCTGAGATTAAATCTTTAATTAAAGAAACTAAGTTTAATATTGCTCTTGGCGAAATGCGTACTATAACAACTCAAGATATTGTTAAGACCGCACCGACAATGCGTAATATATTATGGAATAAGAATCGTCAAATGATTCAAGATCTATATTCTACCGCAATTGAACAATGGGATTGGGCCTCGACAGATCAGTTTAATGATGCTAAACTAGTAGTAAGCGGAAGTCCAATTACTACTTCTAAGCCGGCAAGTAAATCACTTCAGTGGACAACCAAATAAGGAGCTAATATGAGCAACTCACAGCAAGAACAAGTGCTTGACGAAAGTGTGTTTGAAGAAAACTTTAAACCAGATACACCATCTACTACAGAAAAATCTTACGAAAAAGATCTTTATAAGAAATGGTTTCGTTCTAAAACACAAAGTGGTTTTCTTTCAATAAGACCATGGTTTGCTGGAATGAAGTTTAGAATTGATATTGGCAAAATATCTAATGATGGAAAACTTGCTGGCAATACGCATGTATTTGTTGATGCTGTAGATTTTGCAGCATGGCTTCGTTCAGTTATTAATGGAACCGCTAAACTTGCTTATAAGGCAAATGCTAAGACCGGTGTTCTTACTGATGAGGGTTTTGTTTCTTATGGTGGATCTGAAGTCCAAGGTAAACCAGTTAGTAGAATATTTAAGATTCATCATTGGCAAGCTGGTGAAGCTTTTGATACTGATTCATTTGTATTCAAGACTGGGCATTTTAATGCTAAGAAGACTGATAGTGGTGCGTTTCTTCCTGATATGAAATCACCAATCTCTGTTGATAGCATTAAAGTTACAAGACAAGAATTGCACTCTATAGCCTATCTAGTCGATCTTGCTTTGTCTTCTCACGTAACTAATAAAACAGATTGGTATGAAGTATGAGCGAAGTAGAAACTGGTATTCCAGACTATACAGATATTGAGCTTTTAAGAAAAGCAGTGAATGAAATTGTTTTAGCAATGGCTGCTCAATTTGATAACAAGATTGAAAAGTTAGATAAAGTTATGGAATCCTATGAACAACAGATTGCTACTTTAGCAACCGGATTTGCTGAACAGGCTGTATTTATCGAAGCTTTATTAGGTCAATTAAACTTTGCATCTGACGAGGCAAAGAAAAACTTTCATGAGTCTGTACATAGCGCACGACAAACAATGTTTAACATTATGAAGGAAGGTGCTAATGGAATCGTGGCAGACCAAAATCCAAGACTTGCCTCAGCCATTGAAGACGTGGTTGATTCCAAGTCTTCTGACACCACCAAATAATACAGTATCTGTTTTATTTGTTGACCCCAATTCTTTGGAGTTAGTTAATACTTTATCTTCATTACGTATTATATATCCGGTAGCTAAATCTTTGTATCCAGAAATGCAATCTATTCATTTGCTTTCTTCTTCTTTAATGTTTTTCATGAAAAATAACACATTAGAATTCCATTCAATCGAGGTTTTATGATTACCAATAGTATTACAGATCTTATCCATGCGAATAAGATTATTGATAGTATTTTAAATAATACAAATGAACTTTTGCCTTTAGATCAATTTACGCACAACTGTATTATAAATGATCGGATTGATTATCTAAAGCAAGTTGTAACAGCAAATCATACTTACGATGAGTATGTTGCTTCGTATGTTACTGAATACGGAGAATTAACAAACAATCATCTTAATTATGGAATAAACGAATATCCAGAAGTTTTTCAAATGATTTATCCATTTTCTAAAAATCATTTCTTTAAAACTTTTTATTCAGACATTCTACCTAGTGTAATGAATTGTTATTATTCTTATATGAAAAAGAATAATCGAATAATGCAAATTGGTACTGGTGTTGGAAAATGTTTATTAATTAAACCTGTTTATTTTACAGAAAATGATCTTACTGCAATTAAGTCTTTAGATATTGATTACACTACAATGTCTCAATTGCTTGTTCAAGCTACCAATCATTTAGCTAAACAAGAAACTGATATTAAGTTCTTGTTAGATAAGGTTGAATCTTCTCAAGCTTATTTTAAATTTCTTGAGAAAAAAGTAGAAATTTTAGAAACTCAACTTATTAATAATACTACTCATACTTGGAGATAATAATGAATGAAAAAAATTTCCAACATACTTTAAATAATGGTGTCAACGTAAATTTTGTTTTAAATCAAGATATCCCAATTAACTATTGTTACTGGGATACGGTTAGTACATATGAATCTTATAAAATGATAAAAGAATCTAGTTTATCTTTATCTAATTTAACATTTGATATTATTTATAATATTCCAGAAAATACTAAAATTAGTAGTGTTGGCGATAATGTTGAAACAATATTTAAAACATATATATTAAAATCTAGTTCAGAAGTCTTTAGGCAAATCCCTTCTTTCGATAGTAAAATTCCTAGTTGGACTACTTATAATCCACAATATAAAATGTTTTCTTTTGAATGTGAATTGTTTTTTAAACTTCAAATAGATAAATCTTCTATTCGCCAATGTTCTTACTTGACTTCTAGCCAACAAGTTTCAGACCATTATCAATATGCAAACTTAACTAAAAATTCAATTTGCTCCAATGAGTTAATTACTAAAAGTTCGCCTAATCCAACACCTTGTATTTTTACTTCTGTTGGATTTTCTTCTCCTCATTTTTTAACTACTTGTTCTGGTTATCAATCTGATGAAAAAGTTATTTACACTAATCTTCTTACCCATAAAACAAGTGGTAATTCTTTTAATGTAGACGCTGTTCTTTATAGAAATTTAGAAAATACTTATAAAGTAGATATAGTTAATACATCTACTAATATTGTGATTTCTACTTTAAGTTACAATTCAATATCTTTTCCTAAGGATAAATCTGATTTGTACAAAGAAGTTTTAATTAAGCTTAATCATTTATTAAATTCATATGAAGAAGATTATAATATAGAAACTACTTATTCTTACATAACTTCTAATGCTGCTGTTTCTGTTAATATAAAATCAAAGAATAGTTATATTTCTAATCTACTTCCTAAGGACTCTTATGTCGTTCAAAACAATAAAGTATTTCAAACAATCTGAATCAAACACTAACGATTTAGTTGCATTAGATGCCTGGCAAGTAAGAGCAATGAAGAATGTAACTTCTCATCATTTAAGTAGCAGGGTTATAAATTCTGTTAGTTTAAAAGTTTTTGGAAAAAGTTACCAGTTTTCTTATGGCGATCTTACAAGAAATATCCAACAAGATTGTAATTATATTCTTGATTTGACAGGCGCACCAATGCCAATAGCTATACGGGCTATTCAGGGCAGTGTTTATGTAATTGAACGTCCTCCTTTTAAAACATCTGTTAGACTTAGTCCTTCAAAAGCAAATATGGTTCGTAATGAAGCATCTATTTTTTGTGATGTTTGGATACCTTGGACTGTTTCTATTTTAACAATGCCTACTGAAAAAAATGCTTTACCTTCTTTAAGAATGTTATACAATGATGGTCCATTATCTTCTCGTGAGGATATTTTAATTGCTCCATGGACTCCAAATCTTCATCACACTGGAGATATTTGTTTAGGTCAGACTATTGCTAACTTTACAAGCGCAGTTGCTGAAGGTCATATAAATTCTAACAATGTTAGTGAAGTATACCATTATTTAATAAATGATTATTTTAATGGTGGTTGGAATTTAGATTTAGGCGGCGGCATCATCCGTACTATTTGTAATCTTTCTATTGGTAAATTTACAACAAGTCCTTTAGAAGATCCAGATTTAGCCGCTAGAGCTATTAATTCAAAAGTAAAAATTAAAAATTCTGTAAACTTTCGATCTAGAGAATTAACAAGAATAAAAAACGCATATCTTACTTGGAGTTTAATGGATTTGTCAGAAGTTTTACATGCCGTTAAACAATGCACTAAACAAGGTGGCATGTCTTATAAGGTGTCTGATATTCTTACTAGAGACAAAGATATAAACGAATTAAACGAAAAAGAATCAATTTCTCTTTTATTGCGTTCTATTTATTTGTCTGATTCTCCTACTTTCAAAAATGGCGTTGATTGGTCTGTTATTGTTAATTTTTCAAAAGAAGTTATTGTAGACAGTTTAATTAGATTGAATGTGATTAACACAATTGGATCAGTCGAAGATTATCAAACTAGTCACGCTAATAGTATTTGCGAACGTGCGGCAAGATCGTTAATCGAAGAACACGAAGAATTGTTTCTTTCTTTTATGAAATCTTCATTAGATATTATTGCAAACAATATTCTTGATGGTTCAACTGAGTTTCAAGAGATTGAAGTTGATTTCAATGACATTGTTAACGAAAAAGAATATTGTGTTTCTGCTTTAGAAGAAAAGAGTTTATATGATTACTAAATTTAAATATTCTTATATTTCATTAGAAAAATACGAAAGTATTTGGAACGAAGATCAAAAAGCAGACGTTTCTTTAGGTTACCATACTTATAATATGGAATATAATTTTAACTTAAATGATAAATTAAAAAAAAGCAAAGGTTTTATTAAATCTCTTCTTGATATAAATAAAAAAGAAATTGTTTCTAACATTGTTCCTCCAGCTATTAAATATCACTCTCATGGAGTTGTTGTTTTTGAACGTCCTCCATCTTACCAAGTGATCCAGTATGCTCCTCAAAATGTTAGCAATTTAGATGAAAATACTCCAATTCATATTTATAGAATCCCCATTCCTTGGCAATTGTATATAATGACTTATGATCCTGATAAGTATTTTTGCGGTTCTGTTCGAATGTATTTTATGAAGTCTTCTTTAAGTTCTCCAGAACAAAATGTATACATGCCACCAATTCCTAACTTTTTTACTAATGGATTATTGTGTAGGCCTATGTTCGATAAAATGAATGATGTAGATGGCTACTCAAAAGACCTTTCTGGTGTCATTGCGTCCGCTTATGATTGGATTTGGAATACTGGTTTTAATCATGATTTAACTGAAAACTTTTATCATGTTATTAGACAAAAGAAACCAGTTAAACTCATGACTAGTTATTTAAATTTAGGACCGAATGTTAATACTCATGGGTATTATAGAGGGATGAGCCCAACTCATATTCAAGGTATTTTGGGAGATTGGGAATCTTTAGACTTAGACAATATTTTAGATCTTGATTGGCCTAACCCTTCTCTTATGCAAGCTTTTGAAACTGACAGGGGATACTATTGTGAGCACGATCCAGATCGTTTTGACATAGACTTTGATCGCGATGATCCTTCTGAGTCTATTGATCTTTCTGACCTCTATGCAGAATCGCAAACATATCGTCAAGTAATTAATGCATTTTTAGAAGGTGAAGATTCTCCTGTAAGAGGTCCTTACAGTATCGATAAAAGTTTTCTTGAATCTTTCAATTCTTTGAATAATTAAAATTTGATTTTGTCGATTTTCAATGGTACTATATAGGCTCATATAAACTTTTAAAAAGGTATTAAAAAATGGCCAAAAACAAAACATCAGAACCAATGTTTACTAGATCTGAAATTGCTAATATTTTAAATGTTTCTTCTTTGACTATTGCTAATAGAGAAAAAAGCAATAAGTATCCTGAACCTAAAAGGGATATGAATAGTTATAGAGTTTATACTTTAAATGATATTTTTAATTTGCAGTTAATTACTTATAACTTAATAGATCCTAAACCGATTATTTCTATTCTTTATGATAAGGGTTATAGAGATACAAAGTTTCTTGGCGAAATGATCGATAATGTAATATCAAGAAGGAACACTAATAATGTCCAATAATGAACATACAGATCGACAGCAAAACTCTTTAGTTCCAAAAATAGATGAGACGACTTCTAGCGATAGTATTCAAGAATTAAAATCTGGAATATTTAGTATTTTTATAAGTCTATATAATCATTTATCTACAAAAGTAGGACCTACTGAAGCGATGAAGTATTGTATACTTTATCTACAAGAAATAATTAATAACTTTCAAACCGTTCTTGACGGTGAAGAAAATAAATAACCAAAACACATAAACCACTATTGGAGAAAAATATGATAGACCCAAAAAATGTAATAAGCCTTACTGGTGGAGTCGTCTCTGACCCAGAACTTATTAACGATAAAATTGCAAAGTTCAGAATGGCAGTTGATTATGCTGGTTCCGAAAAAGGAAGCCAGAATAATTCAGGCTACTTTGACATAGTATACTACCTCAAAGATGGTAGTGACTTTGCAACAAAGAATGCGTCTTTTCTACATACTCAAATCACTTCTGGAAAAATGAAGAAGGGTTCATCAATTCAATTAGTTGGCCGTTTAGTGCAAGAGCGTTGGCAACAAGATAATAACAACCGTTCACGTGTTGTTGTTGTTGCTGAATCTGTCTCTTACATCACGAGTGGTGGTGCACCAAAAACTGCAACAGCTACAGGAGCTACGGCAACAGCTACAGGAACTACCTCTCCAACTGAAGAATTTAATTCGGTTCCTAGCCAGTTCTAATGGATTTAGAATTCAGCGAAGCTGAACTGAATTCTTTGATCGAAGAAGCTCTGTCTCCAGACAGCTCTAAGTTTATTCCTAAATCAGGATTACACTTGGGTTTTATGGAGACAGAGCTTCTAGAAATCGTTTATAATAACCTAACTGGTTTAATTCACGATTCTGCTTTAAGTACTCTTTTTAAAGATATTCGTTCTGAACTTCTTTCTAGAAAAGTTAATTATAAGATTAAAGATTTTCATACAGTTACAAAGAACTGTAACAAATGTAATCTTGGGTCTATTGCTCCGGAACTTCCAAAATGGAATGTAACTAATCCAGATGTTTTGTTTGTAGTAGACTCACCTAATATGCAGCAAGAAGTAGTAAGTTTATTTTTAAAGTTTTTAAAAGACGCTGGCTTCGACTCTAGCAAAGTCTGTTTGACTTATGTTAATCGATGTCCAGTAAAAAGAAAATTTACTAATCAAGAAATATTTAATTGTTCTCCTTATTTGCATACTGAGATTCAACTTTTAAATCCTAAATTGATTGTGACACTAGGATCTTTACCTGCATACACATTGTTTGGCTCTGAAATCAAAATTAAAGATTATCGTGGTACTGTAAACTGGTTGGGTTACTGGCCAATTATAACCACATATTCTCCAGCATACGCTTTAAAAGCTGGTCAGTCAGTTTCTGATCATCTTTTATCTGATATAAAAACCGCACATACCTTTATTAATAAGGAAGAAAAAATATCATGATTACAGACATATGGTCTAACGAATACTTTGAAAATTTAACACCAGATCAACTGCAAAAGTTTAATGCTTTAGTCTTAAAAGATATAAAGAATGAAACTTCTGAAGAAGAAACTTCTGTTTTATTAAACAATATAAATTTATGGATGTTCCAATTAAGGATCATACGAAAAGATGTAGAATTTCAACTTGCTTCTCAGAAATCAAAAGATAAAATAAAAGTTATTGAATTGACTGATGATAATAAAATTGAAATGAATAAGCATTTTGTTGAATCAAACAAATGGCGAATGGGTGCAATAAGATTTTTAACTGCAATTGAACAAAGAATGTTATATGTTAAACTTATTTTGACCGAAAGTGCACATCAAAAGATTCTAGAAACCAACGATTAATATGATAAATAATCTTGTAGATAATATAGGGACTAAGGATTCTAGTTTTAGTTCTGAAAACTCTTATCATTTTTTACGAGATTATATTTTGTATAAGCCGTGGCATGTTTATTCTACAAAAGATTATTCATTTGATGTTGTTTTACATTTATCTAAATTGTTTACCAGTAGCCAGGGACAAGTGTTTTTAATTGAATTAGATCCAAACAGTCCTACTATTTGGGCATCGGCTCCGTTAGGAATATTTAGATACAGAATGGACGATAACAACTTCTGGCAAGAAATTGGTTACTTAGATAAGATAAAAGGATATATTGTAGAAGGCGCTTATTGGAATAATGGTTTCTTTTATCAGGTTAAAGATAAAGAAAATCTTATTGAGATAAAACTATTAATCGACGATCAAACTTCCATAAGGTATAATTATCCGTACACTCCACACAGATCAATTTAGCCTCTGTAGCTCAGCTGGATAGAGCAAAACACTTCTAATGTTTAGGTCGTACGTTCAAATCGTACCGGAGGCGCTAATGGCAAAACATGAAAAATTCTTTGTAGATTCTTCATTCATAAAGCATTTGGCTTATGATGAAAAATCAAATTCGCTTATTGTAACATTTGGTACGGGGAGCATTTGGTTATACAAGTCTATAACTATGGAGATATATAATTGTTTAATTGCTTCTCCATCAGTTGGAAATTATTTTAATACTAATATTCGAAACAAACATGAAGCTGAAGTTATAGCCAGAGTTGGCAAATCTTCAGTGATTGTCTATAGCAAAGGTGAAGAGATTGAGCAAGAAACGCAAAAATCACAGGAAGCATAGCTCTTATTTAGCTGCCTGGGATAATACCTTTTCTCTTGTTGATGATTCTTCATACTATGCAAAGATGCAAAATACTTATCTATGTCTACCTCATGATGTTAATAAAATAGCACTAGATGTTTTTGGAGCGTTATGTGTTAATGCTTCTGATCTGATATAAAATACATATACATTCTAAAGTATCAGAAAAGAAGCGATCAATTCTTTTTTGCGTCCTAAGAATCGCATACAAAAAGGAACAGCCTGCTATACTATACCTGTTAACGCGGGTATACGTTAATGGTAGACCAGCATGTTTCCGACCTGCTTGTGGGAGTTCGATCCTCCCTACCCGCTCCAAATTTTATATTAATAAAGTTGAAATTATATGAATGAAATAGAAAAATATATTGCTCTTTTTAAAGAAGCTAAACAAAACAAACAAATACTTCATATTCCAAATATGTTTTCGATTGTTCCAACTTGGAATCAATTTATAAACAATCTTAATTATAAATTTAACACTAAAAAAACCATTCTATTAGAAGATTTTAAATTTCACAATGATGTATTGATTTATAATAAATTAGATCCTGTTGTTTTTAATTTAATTCATGAAGATACTAATGCATTTGATATTCCTCAAGTTTTGCTTAATTCAAATATTTTAAATAATATTTTTCAACAAAAAACATTTAGTGCTAAAGCTTTGTTAAATTTTGTTGGAAATGAAAGTTTATACTACATTCATGCTGATGATCATGACGTAGTATCTTGGCACTGTATAGGGCAAATGGAATGGCGCGTTTACCCTGATTTAGAACTTGATCTTAATCAACCGCCACCAACAAAAGTTAATTCTGATTATGTGTCTTATTTTTTAAATCCTGGAGATCTTTTGTTTTCTCCAAAAGGAATAATTCATCAGGTTGTTACTCCAGAACCAAGAGCTAGCATAATATACGCTTTTTATTAAGGATTCAGTATGCCAAATCGATATGAAAAAATAAAAATACGAGTACAACAACGAAGACAGCAATGGCTTTCAGATAATGGCCCTTGTGTCAGTTGTGGAACTTGGGATAATTTAGAAATTGATCATATTGATCCTGCTACTAAA